>Ga0233438_10001668_pt1 | contig 23757 bp, 20 predicted proteins | sample SI_123_September_FD_182720 | JGI IMG/M metagenome (GOLD analysis project Ga0233438, IMG submission 182720) | Seawater microbial communities from Saanich Inlet, British Columbia, Canada - SI_123_September2016_10_MG | ecosystem: Environmental > Aquatic > Marine > Inlet | place: Canada: British...
GCCTGTTTTGGTTGATGTTGACTCTGAAAAATTTAATATTGATGTTGAAGCAATAAAGAGAGCTATTACTCCAAAAACAAAAGCGATTGTACCAGTTCATCTGTTTGGACAGTGTGCTAATATGGAGTCTATTATGGAATTGGCAAACGACCATGATTTATTTGTTATAGAAGATAACGCACAAGCTATAGGGGCTAATTATTCTTATAAGGATGGTAGGAAGTCCAAGGCAGGTACGATTGGCCACGTAGCATCGACCTCTTTTTTCCCTTCCAAAAACCTTGGCTGCTACGGAGACGGGGGTGCTATTTTCACTAATGATGACAAGTTAGCACATCGCATTAGAGGGATTGTTAATCACGGGATGTATAAGCGTTACCATCACGATGTTGTAGGAGTAAACTCAAGATTAGATTCTATACAAGCGGCTGTTCTGGATGCTAAGCTTCCTAAATTAAATGAATACAACAAGGCGCGTCAATCAGCGGCTAGAAAGTACAATGCAGCTTTTACAAATCACCCAAATATAATTATTCCAAAAGCCGGTAATGGCTGTAAGTCGATATGTGACAACTGCGACTGCCATGTGTTTCATCAATACACAATTAAAATACAAGGTGCTAATAGAGATGCGCTTGTTACTCATTTACAAGAAAAGGGAATACCATGTGGGGTATATTATCCGATACCATTACACAAACAAAAAGCATATATGGATGATCGTTATAATGATGCAGATTTTAAAGTTACAAACACTTTAATCAATCAGGTCATTTCATTACCAATGCATACTGAATTAGAAGATGATCAGATTAATTTTATTACTTCAACTGTAATTGGTTTTCTAAATAGAGGTTAGTTATTTTTTTTTTTTGAGGGTCTCTTTATAAATGATGACATAAGTAGTAAAATCATTCCAGATGTAACTGACATATCAGCTATGTTAAAAACACCCGTCTTAAAAACTCCTCCAAAGTCCATATAAAGAAAATCAGTTACTGAACCATACAAGAGTCGGTCATAAACGTTAGCAATTCCTCCTCCGGCAATACAACTAAACCCTATAATTGATTTTTTGTCAAGTGTTTTGTCAGTTATTACATAATACAGTACAATACCTAAAACAATTATTGGAACAATGAGTAGAAAAATAAGTTTAACAGTTGGGTTGGAATCACTCCCCATGCTCAAGAAAGCTCCTGAGTTTTCAACATTCATCAATTGCAGTTGCTTTCCAATAATTTCTGTTCTTGATCCTGGAACTACTCTTTCTCGTACTTGAAATTTTGAAAATTGATCTAATCCGATATTCAAAATAACTAGTACTAGGATTAATAAGGTTCTTTTGTTCATTAACTTAAATTTTCGATTGTTGCTGCTTTTGTTTCCAACTCCCGGTTTATTTTTCTAACCAGACCCTGGAGGACATTTCCAGGTCCAACTTCAATAAATTCAGTTCCACCATCATCAATCATTTGTTGGACAGATTGGGTCCATTTAACAGGTGCAGTAAGTTGTGAAATCAAATTATTTTTAATTTCAGACTCATTTAAAATAGGTGAGGCCGTTACATTTTGATATATGGGACAACATGGAGTATGGAATTGGGTATTTTCTATGGCTGCTGAGAGTTGCTCTCTTGCAGGAGCCATTAATGGTGAATGAAAAGCTCCACCCACTGGTAGTACAAGTGCTCGACGAGCTCCTTTTTCTTTAAGCTGTTCACATGCTGTTTGAATAGCATCAACAGCCCCCGAGATTACTAGCTGTCCTGGACAATTATAATTTGCTGCTACCACAATTCCGTTGATGGAGTTACATGTTTGCTCAACAATTTTATTTTCTAGACCCAATACTGCCGCCATGGTCCCATTACTAGAGTCACAAGCCTTTTGCATTGCTTGTGCTCGTTGCGAGACAAGCTTAAGGCCATCTTCAAATTTTAGAGTTTTATTTGCGACAAGAGCAGAAAATTCGCCAAGTGAATGCCCTGCGACCATATCAGGTCGAAAACGATCTTCCAAACTCTTTGCTAGAATCACCGAATGTAGAAATATTGCAGGCTGTGTGACTTTAGTCTGTTTTAAATCTTCAACACTTCCCTCAAACATTATTTTAGTAATATTAAATCCTAAAATTTCATTAGCCTGCTCAAATAGAGATCTTGCAAGTGTTGAGGTTTCATATAGAGACAAGCCCATCCCTGAAAACTGAGCACCCTGCCCTGGAAATATATATGCTTTCATTTGTAGTAGTTTTATCTAATTATAATTAGTTAGCGTTTTTTGTAAGTTATAAATGAAAAAGGGTATTGGTGAATTTCATCTTTATCGTTATACACAGTCTTTGACTCTTTCCAATATTTGTCATCAATTTCAGGAAAAAAAACATCTCCCTCAAAAGTATGATGCACTTTAGTAAGCTCAATTAGATTTACAAAATTTAGTGCTTGTTTATAAATTTCTCCACCACCAATAATAAACGGATTTAAGTCTTGTTTGGAGGCCTCAATAGCATCCTCTAGTGAATTCACAACGATAACTCCTTCTGGTACTTTGTAATTTGGTTGTCGCGTAATAACAATATGTGTTCTATTTGGCAATGGATTTGGAAAACTTTCGAAAGTTTTTCGCCCCATAATTATACAATGACCAGAGGTTAATTCTTTAAATCGTTTCAGATCATTTCTAAGTCGCCAAACCAAGTCGTTATCTTTTCCAATCACATTGTTTTCTGAAACTGCGACAATTAGAGTTAGATTATTTGTTTGACTTGTTGTTTTCAATAAAGTAAGATTTAAATAAAAAGTAAGTATTAAATTATACAGCAACTGCCCCTTTAATGTGTGGATGTGGATTGTAGTCTTCTAAATTAAAGTCTTCAAATGTAAAGTCGAAAATATTTTTTATGTCAGGATTTAATTTCATTTTTGGAAGCGGAAGAGGGTTTCTGGAAAGTTGTGTCTTTAATTGCTCTACGTGATTGCTATATATATGTGCATCTCCAAATGTATGAATAAACTCTCCAGCTTCATAGCCACATACTTGAGCAACCATTAAAGTGAATAGTGCGTATGAGGCAATATTAAAGGGCACACCCAAAAAGACATCCGCACTTCGTTGGTAAAGCTGACACGATAGTTTTCCGTCATTGACATAAAACTGAAAAAATGCATGACAAGGTGGGAGTGCAGCCTTGTTATTTTTCACATTTTCACTAAATGATTTTGAGGTGTCTGGAAGTACTGATGGGTTCCACGCGGAAACTAACATTCTACGGCTATTTGGATTTGTTTTCAAGGTTTCAATAACTTCAGTAATTTGGTCTATTTCATCACTGTTCCAGTTACGCCACTGATGTCCATAAACAGGCCCTAGGTCTCCATTTTCATCTGCCCAGGCGTTCCAAATTTTTACTCCATTTTCGGTTAAGTAATTGATATTTGTGCTCCCTTTTAAAAACCAGAGGAGTTCATGAATAATAGACTTCAGATGAAGTTTTTTTGTAGTCACCATAGGAAAACCTTTGCTGAGGTCAAATCGCATTTGGTATCCAAAAATACTTTTAGTACCGGTACCTGTGCGGTCTCCTTTTTCATTTCCATTTTCCAAGACATGCGACACAAGGTTTAAATATTGCTTCATTATAGTGATAATTTTCTTCGCATTAAAAATAAAAAAAGCTCCAATATTAAAGAAATCGAAGCTTTAAATAATTTCAAAAGTTATTAACTATTTAACCAATTATTGCCCCTGCAATTGTAGCTGATAAAAGGGATGCAATTGTTCCTCCAATAAGAGCCTTAATTCCAAATTCGGAGAGAGTTTTGCGCTGTCCGGGTGCTAAAGATCCAATTCCGCCTATTTGAATTCCTATTGATGCAAAATTAGCAAATCCACAAAGCATGTAGGTAGCCATTATTATTGATTTTTCGTATCTTAAATGAAGAATGTTTAGTGGGTTTTTTAGTTCTGCTAATTGAATATATCCAACAAATTCACTCGCTGCTAATTTAATACCTAACAGTTGTCCCATCAGAGCTATATCTTCTTTGGCTATCCCAATGAGCCACATTAGAGGGGCAAAAGCATATCCAAGAACAAGTTCAAGTGAAAAAGCTTCATACGATGTGTTCGATTTTACCCACTCGTTAAGTGTGGTCCAGTCACCAATCCAGTCCATAACTCCGTTAACCATGGCAATAAAGGCCAAAAAAACAAGTAGCATAGCTCCAATATTTAGTGCTAATTTCAACCCTTCTGTAGTCCCGTTGGCTATAGACTCTAATATGTTTGATCCGATTTTTTCTTGTGAAATACTAATTTCATTATCAATGGCTTCCACTTGTGGATATAGCATTTTTGAAATTACAATAGCACCAGGAGCAGCCATTACAGATGCTGTTAATAAATGTTTGGCATAATAAAGTCGTAGTACCTCATCATCTCCGCCAAGAAATCCTATGTAGGCTGCTAAAACACCTCCAGCAACAGTTGCCATTCCTCCAATCATTACTAGCAAAATTTCTGAGCGATTCATTTTTTCTAAGTACGCTTTGATCATCAGTGGAGATTCGGTTTGTCCTAAAAATATATTTCCTGCAACGCTTAAACTTTCTGCTCCCGAAACTTGTAATAGTTTACTAAGTAGCCAGGCCATTCCTTTTACAATTCGCTGTATAATTCCTAGGTAAAACAATACAGACGTAAGTGCAGAAAAGAAAATAACCGTTGGTAGAATTGAAATAGCAAATGTAACAAGAGGTGCTTCTATCTCACCTGTTGAAAACGAAGCAAATAAGAACTTGGTTCCCTCTAAAGTAAAGTCTAGTACAGCAATGAATAAACTTCCAACCCACTCAAAAAAGTTTTGAACAAATGATACTTTAAGAACACCAACTGCTAAAAATATTTGAGCTCCAAGTCCAAAAAAAACAGTTCTCCAGTTAATAGCTTTTTTGTTAGCACTTAATAAGTATGAAATTAAAATTAAAACAAACATTCCTAAAAGCCCCCTAAGAAAACTATTTAAAGTAAACCCCTGATTGGAAATAATATTGGAGCTAATTTCTTGTGTTGCAAATGATTTGATGTTTGCAAACAAGACAAATAGAATTAAGATTAGTTTTTTCATGCTGATAGTTGTTATCTTTTTGAGATTTCATCTCTAATTTTAGCTGCTACTTCATAGTCTTCGTCAGCTACTGCCTTTGTTAATAATTGGTGTAATTGATCAATAGTTTTAGTGTCGTAGCTGTCTTTGTTTGATTCTACTTTGTTTGGTTCTACTTTTTCTTTTTCAAATTTTAAATCATCGAATATCGGATCATTGCTGGATGACAAATCATTTTCTTGTTTTTCAGAGTCATTTTTTAGAACAATCCCTGCTTTTTCTAAAATAGTTTTGTAAGTGAATATTGGAGCTGCAAAGCGCAATGCAAGTGCAATTGCATCACTGGTTCTAGCATCAATAATCTCTTCAACTTCATTACGTTCACACACTAAAGATGCATAGAAGACGCCATCAATGAGTTTATGAATGATTACTTGTTTAACAATAATATCAAAACGATCAGAAAAACTTTTGAACAAATCGTGTGTTAAAGGTCTTGGCGGTTCAATTTCTTTTTCTAGTGCAATAGCTATGGACTGGGCCTCGAACGCACCTATAACAATAGGCAGCTTTCGCTTGCCATCAACTTCGCTCAAAATCAAAGCGTAAGCACCGCTTTGAGTCTGACTATAAGAAATCCCCTTTATATTTAGACGAACCAAGCTCATAATTTATCACACAAAGAACAGTTTAAATTAGTAAAGTACCAAACCCTTTACAAATAAGTTTCTGAGAATCACTAGAAAAATAATTCGCTAAATACTATAGAAAAAATTTGAATTTATGCATTTTCAGCCTTGAAAACCTTTAGTTTTTCAATTAGTTTAGGGACAACCTCAAAGGCATCGCCTACAACTCCGTAATCAGCAGCTTTGAAAAAAGGGGCTTCAGCATCAGTATTGATAACTACTTTTACTTTTGAGGCACTGACTCCTGCTAAATGTTGAATGGCTCCAGAAATTCCAATAGCTATATATAGGTTTGTAGCTACAGGTTTTCCTGTTTGTCCAACATGTTCGCTATGGGGTCTCCATCCCAGATCAGAAACAGGTTTGGAGCAAGCTGTAGCTGCTCCCAAAACATCCGCAAGTTTTTCAATCATTTCCCAGTTTTCAGGACCTTTTAAGCCTCTTCCAGCTGAAACTACTACTTCAGCATCTGCAATAGTCACTTTATCATTTGCTTTATCTACTGAGATGACCGAAGTTGATGATTCTGCTAAAATTGGTAAGAAGTTTTCTGTTTGCGCAGCTCCAGTATTTTCAACCAGACCATATGAATTATTAGAAACTCCTACTATTTTTATGGGAGTCGATATTTCAGTGTAACAAAATGCTTTGTTTGTAAATACAGTTCTTTTTACAGTAAAAGGACTTAGGTTTGTAGGAGTTTCTACAACATTGGGTACATAACCAGCGTTGAGTCCAATTGCCAATATGGGTGCTATATATTTGCTATCAGCACTGGAGCTAAGTACAATTATGGCTGTGTTTTCTTTTTCAGCAGCTTGTTTTATTGCATCTGCATATATAAAAGCATTAAACTCGTCAACAGACTCAATGTTTAAAACTTTATCAACTCCATAGTGCCCTAATTTTGAAGTATCACTTACGTTAAATGTTATGGCTGTTAATGGGGTACCTGTGCTGTCAGCAATGGCCCTTCCATATGATGCAGCTTCAAAAGCAGCTTTTTTTAAAATTCCTTTATCAGATTCTGTATATACTAAAACGGACATTTTTATTTTTTTTAATTAATTATATAACTTTAGCTTCGTTGTGCAGAAGATTTATTAGCTCATCAATGTTATCAGCTTCTACTAATTTTACATCACCTCTTGAAGCTGGTTTTTCAAATGAGACTGATTTAGTAGCTGAGCTGTTAGATTCAGGATCAATAACTGTTAGTGGTTTTTTTCGTGCCATCATAATCCCCCTCATGTTAGGGATTCTTAAGTCACTTTCTTCAACAAGTCCTTTTTGTCCGCCAATCACAAGCGGTAAAAGTGTTGAAAGTGTTTCCTTTCCCCCGTCAATTTCACGTATAGCTGTGGCAGTTGTTCCTTCAATCTCTAAACTAATACAATTAGTGACGAAATTTGCATTCAGCATTGCTGCCAACATTCCCGGAACCATTCCACCATTGTAGTCAATGGACTCGCGGCCTGCGATAACTAGATCATAACTTCCTTTTTTAGCAACATCAGCCAAATGTTTCGCAACTGCAAGGCCATCTGGAGTACTAGCATTGACTCTAATTGCTGCATCTGCCCCAATAGCAAGAGCTTTTCTGAGTGTGGTTTCAGTCTCAGAACCTCCAACGCTAATAACATCTATGCTTGCGTTTTGTTTTTCTTTAAACCACATGGCTCGAGTTAAGCCAAATTCATCATTTGGATTTATAACATATTGCACTCCGTTAGAATCAAACTTGGTGTCTCCTTCAGAGAAATTAATTTTAGAAGTCGTGTCAGGGACGTGACTAATACATACTAGTATTTTCATATTTAAAATTTTTTATTCTAATAAAACTAGATACCAAAAGTAAATAAAAAACATCACACTTCCTATGCATGCATAGTAAATTTTAGTTAAATGTTTTAATTATAATTAAGTATTATTCTTATTTTTGTTCCTCACAAAATTTAGTTAATGAAAACAATTCAATTTAGAGAAGCAATTTGCGAAGCCATGAGCGAAGAAATGCGTCGTGACGATAGTATTTATTTAATGGGAGAAGAAGTAGCGGAATACAATGGTGCTTACAAAGCTTCAAAAGGAATGTTAGATGAATTTGGTGTAAAAAGGGTGATAGACACCCCTATAGCTGAGTTAGGATTTTCAGGGATTGCAGTTGGCTCAACCATGACAGGTAATCGTCCTATAGTTGAATTTATGACTTTTAACTTTTCTCTAGTTGGGATTGACCAAATTATTAATAATGCCGCCAAAATAAGACAAATGTCCGGTGGACAATTTAAATGTCCAATTGTGTTTAGAGGACCTACTGGATCAGCAGGACAACTAGGGGCTACGCATTCTCAAGCTTTTGAAAACTGGTTTGCTAACTGTCCTGGACTCAAGGTAGTGGTGCCGTCTAATCCATATGATGCTAAAGGTCTTTTAAAAGCAGCAATTCGAGATGACGATCCTGTAATTTTTATGGAAAGTGAGCAGATGTATGGAGATAAAGGAGAAGTTCCGGAAGGAGAATATATTTTACCTATTGGTGTTGCGGATATTAAAAGACAAGGTTCTGATGTGACTGTCGTATCCTTTGGAAAAATAATTAAAGAAGCTTACCTTGCTGCAGATGCACTAGAAAAGGAAGGGATCTCTTGTGAGGTTATCGACTTAAGAACCGTTCGACCATTAGATATAAATACAGTTTTAGAGTCTGTTAAAAAAACAAATCGTTTGGTGATTTTAGAAGAAGCTTGGCCGTTTGGGAATGTATCTACAGAAATAACATATCAAGTTCAAGAGAAAGTCTTCGATTATCTTGATGCTCCAATTATAAAAATAAATACAGCTGATACTCCTGCGCCATACTCTCCAGTTCTTTTAAAAGAGTGGTTGCCAAACAGTGATGATGTTGTCAAGGCTGTAAAAAAAGTAATGTACAAATAGAATTTTAACTTCAATGTCGGTTTTATTTAATTTAGTTTTTCTACCCTTATATTAGACAGTCCTAATTATATCAAATTAGTTTTTTAGTTTCTGATCATTTTATTACATTTGTGCCCGTTAAATAAATAAAATTTATACTATGGAATCATTGATGATTTGGATGCCAGTTGCAATGGCAGTTTTAGGATTGGCTTACATGCTACTAAAAAAGTCTTGGGTAATGAAACAAGATGCAGGGGATGGAAAAATGAAAGAAATTTCAGAACACATCTATGAGGGAGCTCTTGCTTTTTTAGGCGCAGAATACCGTTTACTAGCAGTTTTTGTGGCTGCAGCAAGTGTTATCTTGGCTGGTGTAGCATACATTGTTCCTTCAACAGAATATCTTATTATAGTAGCATTTATAGTTGGTGCTGTGTTTTCTGCTTTTGCTGGGAATATGGGAATGAAAATTGCAACCAAAACAAATGTTAGAACTACTCAAGCGGCAAAAACAAGTCTGCCGAATGCTTTAAAAGTATCTTTTGGTGGCGGTACGGTCATGGGTCTTGGAGTTGCTGGTTTGGCTGTTTTAGGTCTTACATTATTCTTTATTTTATTTTTTAATACTTACATGGGTGGTGTTTGGACAAACACTGCAGATATGACTCGTGTTTTAGAAACTCTTGCCGGGTTTTCTCTGGGAGCTGAGTCTATAGCATTATTTGCAAGAGTTGGTGGTGGAATTTATACTAAAGCGGCCGATGTAGGTGCTGATTTAGCTGGAAAAGTACAAGCTGATATTCCTGAAGATGATCCTAGAAATCCAGCTACAATTGCTGATAATGTTGGAGATAATGTAGGAGATGTCGCTGGAATGGGGGCCGATTTATTTGGATCATACGTAGCGACAGTGCTAGCAGCTATGGTTTTAGGTAACTATGTGATTGAAGATATGGGTGGTTCAATTAGTGACGCTTTTGGCGGTATCGGACCAATCTTATTGCCAATGTCCATTGCTGGAGTTGGAATTATTATTTCTCTAATAGGAACGCTTTTGGTTAAGATTTCATCTAACGATGCAAAAGAGGCCCAAGTTCAAAAAGCTCTAAATATTGGAAACTGGGCTTCAATAGCTATGGTTGCTGCTGCGTGTTTTGGCCTTGTAACTTGGATGTTGCCAGAAACAATGCAAATGAATTTCTTTGGAGAAGGTTTACAAGAAATCTCATCCATGCGAGTGTTTTATGCTTGTTTAGTAGGTTTAATTGTCGGAGCTGGAATTTCAGCTTTCACTGAATATTACACAGGGCTTGGTTCTAAACCAATCCTTAAAATTGTTCAACAATCAAGTACAGGGGCAGGAACTAATATTATTGCTGGACTAGCAACTGGAATGATCTCTACATTTTCTTCAATAATCTTATTTGCAGCTGCGATATGGGCATCATATGCCCTTGCTGGTTTTTACGGTGTTGCATTAGCAGCTTCAGCTATGATGGCTACAACAGCAATGCAATTAGCAATCGATGCTTTTGGGCCAATTGCTGATAATGCTGGTGGAATTGCCGAAATGAGTGAGCAAGATCCCATAGTTAGAGAGAGAACAGATATTCTTGATGCTGTTGGTAATACAACTGCTGCAACAGGAAAAGGATTTGCAATTGCTTCTGCTGCATTAACATCATTAGCTTTATTTGCTGCTTATGTCACTTTTACAGGAATTTATGGCATCAATATATTCAAAGCGCCAGTATTAGCAATGTTGTTTGTTGGGGGTATGGTTCCAGTTGTATTTTCTGCTCTGGCGATGAACGCAGTAGGAAAAGCAGCCATGGAAATGGTAAATGAAGTGGTCAGACAGTTCAAGGAAATTCCAGGGATCATGAAAGGAACTGGAAAACCTGAATACGATAAATGTGTTGACATATCCACAAAGGCCTCATTAAAAGAAATGATGTTACCAGGAATTCTTACGATTGGATTCCCCATCCTTGTGGTATTGGTAGGTAAGCTGGTGTATCAAGACAATAATATGTTAGTTGCAGAGATGCTAGGCGGATACATGGCAGGTGTAACCGTTTCAGGTGTACTTTGGGCTATTTTCCAAAATAATGCCGGTGGTGCATGGGATAATGCTAAAAAATCTTTTGAAGCTGGAGTTGAAATTAATGGAGTAATGACTTATAAAGGATCTGAGGCTCACAAAGCAGCAGTTACTGGAGATACAGTCGGAGATCCTTTTAAAGATACATCTGGTCCTTCAATGAATATCCTTATTAAGTTAACTTGTTTAATTGGATTAGTAATAGCCCCTATTTTAGGTGGTCACTCTGACGGTAGTGATGATTTACAGAAATTTAGTTATAGTTATGGAGTCCTAGGTGCTTCTGGAGCAAAAGCTCAAGGTGTAGAGTCTATGGATTATAAAGCAATCAGTAAATCTTTTAGAGATGTACTGGAGGGAAATAAGTTAGAACTTAATCAAGATGAGAGTAATCAGTTTTTAAGAACTTATTTTGCAAAACTTACTGAAAAAAACAAGGAAGCTAACGAAGAAAAAGCTAAAATAACAGCTGCAGAAGGAGTTGCTTTTTTAGATGAAAATTCAAAAAAAGAGGGTATTACCACAACAGAAAGTGGTCTTCAGTATGAAGTTCTTACTAAAGGGGAAGGAGCTTCTCCAACTAAGGATGATAAAGTAACTGTACATTATACAGGGACTTTGATTGATGGAACTGTTTTTGATAGCTCAGTTGATCGTGGAGAACCAGCTACTTTTGGTGTTACACAAGTTATTAAAGGGTGGACCGAAGCATTGCAATTAATGTCTGTAGGGGATAAATTTAGACTATTTATACCATCCGATTTAGCTTACGGGCAAAGAGGATCTGGTGCTAAAATAGCTCCAAACTCTACTTTAATATTTGAAGTAGAGCTTCTTAAGATTAATTAATAATGACTACATACAATAAAAAAAACCCTCTTCTTTAGAGGGTTTTTTTTATTGATTTTATTTTCGTTTAGCTAATTTTTTCAGCATCAATTTTGCTGATTATAAAACGAAGGTCTTCATCGTTTTCTACAAAATCTAAATTATCAACATCAATAATTAGTAACCGCCCTTTGTCATATCCATGGATCCATGCTTCATAACGCTCATTTAAACGACTTAGGTAATCGATGCTTATTGAGTTTTCATAATCTCGACCACGTTTATGGATTTGAGATACAAGATTTGGTATTGAACTCCTTAAATAAATGATTAAATCTGGAGATTGAACTAGAGATTCCATTAGTCCAAAAAGTGAAGAGTAGTTCTTAAAATCACGATTTGTCATCAAGCCCATTGAGTGTAGGTTAGGAGCAAAAATATTCGCGTCCTCATAAATAGTTCGGTCTTGAATGATATTTTTCCCACTTTCACGAATTTTCAATACTTGGCTGAACCGACTATTTAAAAAATAAACCTGAAGATTAAAACTCCAACGTTCCATTTGATTATAAAAATCATCCAAATAGGGATTGTCAACAACATCTTCTAATTGAGCCTCCCATTTGTAGTGTTTCGCTAATAATTGAGTTAGGGTAGTTTTTCCTGCCCCTATATTTCCTGCAATAGCAACGTGCATAATATTAATTGTTTAGTAGTTGGTATTTATGAAGAAATTCTTCGTCATAAATATACAAGGTTTGGTTGGTTACAAAAAACTGTTTCACTAAATTTTTAGGTAAGCTTAAAGCTTTAAAATCATCAACCTCTTTTGGTTTGTAATAAAGTTCATTTAGTTTCTTTAAGAATAGGATTCCATTCCAAAGTTTAATTTCTGAAAACCCTTGATTTGGAAGTTTTTTAATCAAGCCCCCCATGTAGTTATAGCAAAGCAATTCATCTTTCAAAAGAATCCAGCAATAATTGTAGTCACTATCAAGATCTAGGATTTCACTTTGGTGTGGTAATGTTTTTATTCTAGATTTTGAGGAATTATAATCAAATAATTCTAATTGAAGAGTGTTGGAATCAAATAGCCAAAAGGATGTGTCGTTTCCATAAGATATTTTAGAAATAGTCCTTAGAGGTAAGATTGAATTAAAATCAATAATAGCCAGCTCAGCAAGTCGATTGTCTAATAGTGTAACGGAGTTAAAGTTTTTTGATAGTAAAATTAGTTTTAGAGGATTAAATATTGAAACAGAAGAAATATTACCATTACTTAAATTACTATAGTTTATTGATTCTTGGTTGATGTTTTTAAATAGAGCTCTTGATTTCAAATAATACAGAAATTCAAATTGATCTACTCCAACAAAACGATCACAGCTTAAAGGATTTGATTCAATTAGTTTTGCTGACAAAGATCTTTGCCCAAAAAGCCAACAGCTATACAGCAAAAGAAAACAGGTCAAATATTTTATCATGACAATAAAAATACAATTTTTTGATAAATGTTGTAACAATATTGTTGACTGCTCGTCTACTATAATGGATTTTCTTTAGGGTTTTTGTCAATTCAGTTGTCATGATATTAATTGTAACAAAGAAAATAAAATATATACATAATTAAAAAACTCAATTACTATGCAAACAATTATTAGAACTTTATTCTTGCTATCAATTAGCGCTTCAACTCTATGCGCCCAAGAATTTCAAGGGGTAGCAACCTACAAGACTAAAAATAAAATTGAAATTGAGCTTGACAGCACCATGACAGATATGATGCAAGAACAAATTATGGCGATGATTCAAAAGCAGTCAGAGAAAACATTTACTTTAGCTTTTGACCAAGAGCAATCTATCTATAAAGAGGACGAATCGCTTGTACTACCCTCTTTAGGAAATGGAATGATTGTTATGAGTTCTGGAGGGTCCGACATATTTTATAAAAATATTAAAGAAGATCGGTACACTAAACAAACCGATTTTTTGGGTAAAGTTTTCTTGATCCAAGATACTTTTGAAAAAATTGATTGGAAACTACAATCAGACACCAAGAACATTGGGAAATACACCTGTTTTAAGGCCACTGCTGAACAACTAATAAAGGTAGATACTCATTCTGACGAACCAACAAAAGAAAGTATAACAATAAACGCTTGGTATACGCCTCAAATCCCAGTAAGCAATGGTCCTTCTAAATTCCAAGGACTCCCAGGCCTTATTTTGGAATTGAGTTATGATAGTAATACGATTTTGTGCAGTAAGGTTATATTAAACCCTACAAAACCAATCAAAATAGAGCCTCCTAAAAAGGGAGAAACCGTATCGCAGCTTGAATATGATAAAATCGTAGAAAAAAAGATGGATGAAATGTCTCAAAGAGGGCCGATGAGGGTTCAGATCGAGGTCATGGAGTAATTTAAACAAATTTTAACGTATTACCATTAAACTATATGTAGTTTAGCCTGTCGATATAAATAAATAAAAATTATGTTTTCTTTTAATAAATTACAACAAATTACATTGGGAGTAATTTTTTTGCTTTCCACATTCAGTTACGCTCAAAATTTTCAAGGTAAAGCGTATTATTTTTCCAAGACATCTGTTGATATGGATGGATGGGGTGGTCGTAAAATGTCTGACCAACAAAAAAAGCAAATTGCAGACCGTATGCGAAGTATGTTTGAGAAAACATACATTCTTACTTTCGACAGGGAATCGTCAACCTACAAGGAAGATGAGGTTCTTGAAGCCCCTGGCCGAGGTGGTGGGTTTGGTATGTGGGGAAAAAGTTTTTCCTCTGGCTTACAGTATAAAAATATTAAAAGTAAACGTTTACTGCAGGACCAAGAGTTTTTTGGAAAACAATTTTTAATTTCAGATTCCCTTACCAACCTCCAATGGCAATTGACCACTGAAACGAAACAAATTGGTCAATACGTTTGTATGAAAGCGATAGCAACCAAAAAAGTCGATGAATTTGACTGGCGAAGCATGCGAAGAAAAAAACCTTCTAAATCTTCAAACACCAAGAAAGATTCCACCAAAACAACCAATATTTCTGATGATATCGAAATACCAAAGGAAATTGAAGTTACAGCGTGGTACACTCCACAGATTCCTGTTAGTCAAGGACCTGGAGATTTCTGGGGATTACCCGGCCTAATACTTGAGGTTAACACTGATAAAACAACTATTTTATGTTCCAAGATCATAATGAATCCTGAAGAAAAAGAAGTTATTGAAGCTCCAGAAAAAGGAGAGGTTGTAAGTCGTACTGAATACAACGACATAGTAAAGAAAAAAACTGAAGAGATGCGCTCCATGTATGGAGGCAGAAATAGAAGGAGAAAATAATACAAACACAGAAATCATTGCTTTATGAAATACATTTTATCTATAATTTTACTCGCATTTAGTATTACAGGATTCTCTCAAGTCAAGTTAGAGGGAGTCATTAAAGATAGCCTTGGTAGCCCTCTAGAGTTAGCCAATGTTATTGCCATAAATAAAGCAACTAAGTCATTAGATTCGTATGCCATAACTAACGATGATGGTGTTTTTCGTTTAGATCTAAAAAAGAATACTACTTATTCGATTCAAGCCAGTTACATAGGGATGAAATCTTTAGACCAGCCTTTACAAACTAAAGAAGATGATATGGTTCAGGACTTTGTACTTGTCCAAGATAATTCTTTGGATGAAGTAGAATTAACCTATGAAATGCCTGTGACCGTTAGCGGAGACACCTTGGTTTATAATGCTGATTCTTTTAACACTGGTACTGAAAGAAAATTAGAGGACGTTTTAAAAAACCTTCCTGGAGTTGAGATTAATGATGATGGCCAAGTTGAGGTAGAGGGTAAGGTGGTGAGTAAACTTATGGTAGAAGGAAAAGATTTTTTTGACGGGGATACTAAGTTAGCCACAAAAAATATCCCTTCCAATGCTGTAGATAAAGTCCAGGTTTTAAAAAACTATTCGGAAGTAGGACAACTTGGTGGTGTCACTAATAACCAAGACAACATAGCTATTAATATCAAGCTTAAAGACGGAAAGAAAAACTTCTGGTTTGGTAATGTCACAGCTGGGGGAGGTAATTCAGACGCCAACGAACTTTATTTAGCCCAACCTAAGTTATTTTATTATAGTCCTGAATACAGTGTTAATTTTATTGGAGACTTAAATAATATTGGTGAAGTTGGATTTTCTCGACGAGACTATTATAATTTTTCGGGTGGATTTAGATCACCGAGCCGAAATAGCGGTACAAACTTAAGCCTGGGCAATAATGATATCAGTGCTTTAGTATTACAAAATAACAGAGCTAAAGACATTAACACCAAGTTCGCTGCTGGTAATTTTAGTTGGTCTCCCAAAAAGACTTTAGATTTAGGTGGATTTGCTATCTTTTCAAATACTAAAAATGAATTACAAGAAAATAGAAGTACTCAATATTCAGACGCTGACTTAGGTATTCCTAATGAAGACACACAAAGTAATACCATTCAAAATAATGATCTAGGATTATTTAAGCTGACTACGAAGTTTCAACCAAATCCTAACAATCAACTTGAATACGAAGCCCTTGGTAATTTATCTAAAAGCTCTCAAGACCAACAATTCAATTCTTCTGTTAATGGTTCAATTAACCAGCTTGAGGATATTAATCCATTTAGTTTCAATCAAAGTTTGAATTATTATTACACACTTAACGAAACCAACATTTTTGCTTTTGAGGCTCAGCATTTAATTAAAGACGAGGACCCTTTTTACAACGCCATTTTAGAAGATAAGGCTAATTATAACGGAACAGCCAATGATTTAGGTTTGAACGGTTCACAAATAGATTATAATCTAGCTCAGGAAAAGAGAGTACAGTCAAATCAAGTTGATGCTAAGTTAGACTATTGGAATATTCTCAACAAAAAGAGTAATATTAATTTTACACTTGGAACCATAGCAAGTCATCAGCAATTTGATTCTAATATCTTTCAAAATTTAGATGATCAGTCAGTTTTTGATCCAACTCCTACAATTGCCGGAGGTTTATCAACTAATGATATTGCTTATAATTTTTCAGACGTTTATTTAGGGTTACATTACCGATTAAAATACAACAATTTCACTTTTACACCTGGTGTTTCAGCGCATGCATATTCAATTTCAAACACTCAATTTAATGAGAAAACAACTGATAATTTTTATAGGTTTTTACCTGATTTTAACATGAGATATGATATTAAAAAGAGTGAAACATTGAACTTAACATATCGAATGCAAACACAGTTTACAGATGTTTCACAGTTTGCAAGTGGTCTAGTTTTGAATAACTATAATTCGTTATTTACTGGGTCACCAGAGTTGCAAAGTGCGCTTTCTCATAATGTAAACTTATCATACTATAGCTTTAATATGTTTAATTATACTAATATTTTTGCTAACATCAATTACAGTAAAAGCATTGATAACATTAGGACTGAATCTATTTTTACTCCAGGAAGTGTAATTCGAGTTTCTACCCCTTTTAATTCCAATTTTGCGGATGAAAATTTATCTGCAAGTGGTCGTTACCAGCGTACTTTTGGAAAACTGAGAGGATCTGTAAGAGCCAATTTAAATTACTCTAAGTTTAATCAATTTATTCAGGGTAGACGGTCTGTTAATGAAAGCTTTTCACAAACTTATAGAGCTGAATTTCGCACTAATTTTAGAACAGCACCGAACGTTGATTTAAGTTATCGATATTCAATACAGGATAACAATTTAGGAGCTAACACTACTAAATTTTTTACTAAAAGTCCTACCATTGAAATAGATGCATTATTTCTAAAGTCCTTTACTTTTAGAACAGATTATTCTTACAATGATTTTAGCGATGAACAAAAATCAATTAATACCTACGAATTTTGGAACGCTTCTTTGTCTTACAGAAAAGATGAGGATTCAAAGTTTGAGTATGAATTGAAGGCCACTAACCTTCTTGATACACGTTCACAAAACCAAAGTAATGCCTCAAACATCTCAGTTAGTGCAACAGAATACTTTATTCAACCTCGCTATTTGACATTCCGCGTACGTTATGTGCTATAACTCTATGATTTGTATATATGTGAAAAATAAGTTTTTTAAAACTACATTTTAATAAGCCCATATTAAGCCCTTTTAAGAATTGGATTACGTACATTAGCTGTAATGGATTATCTAGTTACTAAACTAAAGGCTGAAATTAATGAAAAGATAGGATTCACTATCGATAGGCAGGCTGACATCAAGTATTTACATGAAAAAATGACAATCAGTGTATTGAAGCCTATTGGTTTTAACACATTGAGACGTTTTTATGGATTTCTACCTTCAAATGCCCCTCAATTTAAGACTCTTGATACTATCTCAGAGTATTTAGGATATAAGTCTTTTTCAGAGTTTTCTGATTATGTAAATAAAGATCAAAACTGGGATAGGTATACTTTTATCTCTGATTTTGAAAATACAGATAAGATAACTCCAAAAATGCTTGAGCGGTTAATCAGCTTAAAATATCATAATGATTATGTTTATTATATAAGTGTTATCATAAAGTCATTTATAAGAAGAGAGCGTTTAGATTTACTAAAAATTATTTTTATAAGACGTAGTCCGTCTTTTCTATTTAAGAAAAATGACCTTAGTTCTGTAGAAGTTTTAGAGGTATTGAAAATAGCATACGCAGTTGGAGGCGCTTTGAGATCTCTTAGTAAAATACAATATCAAAAGTTAGTACCATTACTGCATGATAAATATGAGTTCAAATCGAATATTTTAGATTTTTACATTGATTACTCTAATTTTAACGGCTATTATGGGTTTTTAACTAAAAAAAGATTGTTATTTGACACTAAAGAGGGTGACTTATTGTTTGTGAATTTGATATTAAAATACAACTTATTTCTTTCCGGAAACTCCCTGCTGAAAGAATATAAGCCAAATATTTCTACACTTAAACTTTATCCAGCACTGATCGGAAGATTACTAGCATACGAGCTTTTAGTAACTCATTTTACCAAGGGAAAGCCAATAAATAATTTTGTAACTAAAATTGCATCCACAGCTAAAAATTACAATTTATCTGTTTTTTTCATTGAAATATTTCCAGCTCTTATTTTTGTAAAAGCAATAGATCAAATGGAATATTTGTTTTCACTATTTATCGATCAATTATTTGAAGCCAATAATTGGCGCTATTATGCAACTCAAAATACTTACCTAATATCTCTTTCTTTGTTAGAAATTAGTAAGGAAAATTATGAAAAAGCTGAGTATCATTTAAATTTAGTTAGTTTGGATGGCTCAAAAACAAATTCTTATTATGCTTATTTAAAGCTATTTAATCTTATTGCTGAATATCAATTAGAATTAAAAACTACAGCCTATCGACTTGTTTTAAAAAATATTGAAGCTGAATATTTAGGGCTAGTTAAGTTGACAGGGTTCAAACGTTTTACACTGAGGTTTTTAAAGAAGTATTTCTAGAAACATATGATTTACCTAGTAGTCTCTGCTCTTTTATTTGCTATAAATAACGTCTTATGGAAATGGGTTGTAAACGACTATTATCCATTACAGGTCATTTTTAAGCGTTCAATCATAACAGTTTTTATCGGATTCTCTGTAGTACTTTTTAGTTATGATAATCAAATATTTTACATCACATTAACTCAGGCTGCTTTTGTCAACTTAGCTTGTCTTATTGGAGCGCTCGGATTAGTGTTTATGATATATGCACTAAAGAAGAGCTCACTGTCTATGTTTATTCATTACAGTTTGTTTGGAGCAACGGGATCAGCTACTTATTTATATTTTATAGAAAACATAGTTCCAAATAATTACTTTACTGGACTTATTTGTTTGTCTTTAGGCTTTGTTTTTTATCTTTTACCCCAACGGAATAATCTAAAAAAGAACAGTTTAATAACCCATTGTTTGTTTTTTTTAATGACTATTTGTTTTTCTCTCTCAGCTATAATGCAGTGGTATAATTTGCGAACATATGATTATGTTTTTCTTGTCTTCAATCAAGAAATTATGGTTTTATTGGTGTCGTGTATTTTATTACACACAAAAAAACAGCCTTTAATAACATTTTTTAAGCTAGATTATATTTGGTTACAATCCGTTGTGGTGTTTTTAGCAATGATTACTGGTTTTTATGGCCTTAAGTTAGAGGACCCGTTTATTTCTAGCATAGTTAGCCTTTCGACACCAATTTTTACTATGGTATTTGCTGTTTTTTTTCTTAATGAGAAATTTTATCCTAGATATATTATTTCTTTGATTTTAGTTGTTTCAGGAGCATGGCTCTTGAGTTAGTTTTCAACCTTAAATGCTTTTTTTATAGCGTCAACAAAGTCTAGTTTTTCCCAAGTAAATAGTTCTACTTTTAATGATTTACTCTTTCCATTGGGTTGATGAAAAACTTTTGAAACATACTTATTTTTACGCCCCATATGTCCATATGCAGCAGTTTCACTATAGATAGGGTTTCTAAGTTTTAGTCGTTTTTCAATAGCCGCAGGTTTTAAGTCAAATAACTTCGATATTTTAGAAGCAATTTCTCCATCCGTTAAATTATAGGGACAAGTGCCATAGGTATCAATATATACCCCCATTGGTTCTGCAACTCCAATCGCATAACTCACTTGAACTAAAACTTCTGAGCAAAGTCCGGATGCTACCATATTTTTTGCGATGTGACGAGTTGCATACGCTGCACTTCTATCTACCTTACTGGGATCTTTCCCAGAAAAAGCTCCGCCGCCGTGCGCTCCTTTTCCTCCGTAAGTATCAACAATTATTTTACGTCCTGTTAAGCCAGTATCTCCATGAGGTCCACCTATTACAAATTTTCCAGTTGGGTTGATGTGATAGGTAATTTGATCGTTAAAAAGCTTTTGTATATGAGCTGGGAGTTTGGCGATAACTCTAGGGATTAATTTTGTTTTTAAATCTTTACGGATTTTAGCTAACATGGTGACTTCTTCATCAAAATCATCATGTTGTGTAGAGATCACTATTGCATTTATGCTTTTAGGGGTATTATCATGATCATATTCAATTGTAACCTGACTTTTAGAATCGGGTCTTAAATAAGGAATGTCTGTTCCTTCTCGCCGCATTGTTGCTAGTTCAATTAATATTCGATGCGAAAGATCTAAAGCTAATGGCATGTAGTTCTCGGTTTCATTAGTTGCATATCCAAACATCATTCCTTGATCTCCTGCTCCCTGTTCTTCATCCCCTCTTTCTACCCCTCTGTTAATGTCTTCAGATTGTTCGTGAATTGCTGAAAGTACTCCACACGAGTTGCCGTCAAACATATAATCACCCTTAGTATAGCCTATTTTATTTATGGTATCCCGTGCAATTTTTTGTACGTCTAAATAGGTTTTTGATTTAACCTCACCTGCTAGGATTACTTGACCTGTAGTCACCAAAGTTTCACAAGCAACTTTTGAATCTGGATCAAAAGCTAAAAAATGATCAATTAGAGCATCGCTAATTTGGTCTGCAACCTTGTCAGGGTGACCTTCAGAAACGCTTTCGGAAGTAAATAGATAACTCATAGATTATGTTTTTGAGAATAAACAAATGAAATTGCAGAGCTGTCGAGTAGTAATGTACTGCTTTAGCTTTTTTTAGTGAGGTTGCAATCAGATCAAATTTATCCTCTAGATTTATAATACAAATCTACATAATATAGAATTAATAAAAAAACTTTATCTATAACAGTATTGTTATCGAGATTTGATTTCTGTGATGGTATTAAACCGATAACCAATACAAAAGAATTTCTCTTTACTTGTATTGTCTAATATGTGTAAAAAAAATAGTATTAAGCTAATAGATAGCTAGTTTTATTAAATTATTCATAATTATTCCGACTAAATAATAAAAACAATAAATTAAATTTTGATTTATATAAAAAATAGATACTTTAGCTTAACAGTTAATTAATTATGATAAAATTAAATTATATTTTTTATAGCTTTTATTATTTCTTTTTTAGAAAAGAAATCGAAACTCTATATGTGTAATTTATAAATATAAATTTTAAATATAAGTCTCGATGTTAACATCGAGATTTTTTTTTATGACAAAAAGAGTAGCCATACAGGGAATTGAAGGGTCTTTCCACTACATTGTTTCTAAATCATATTTTGACGAGCCCGTTGAGATTTGTCCATTTCTTTCATTTGGAGATGTTGTAAATAGCTTAACGTCTAAAAATACAGATATAGCTATTATGGCATTAGAAAACTCCATAGCTGGATCAATAATTCCCAATTATGCTCATATTGATGATCAAGATCTTCATATCACAGGAGAGTTTTTTCTAGAGATACAACATAATCTAATGGCGCTTAGTGGACAAAAAATTAGCGATATCAAAGAAGTCCTATCACACCCAATGGCCTTGTTGCAATGTAAAGAGTTCTTTAGGCATCACCCGCACATAAAATTAATAGAGGATTCAGACACTGCTGAAGTTGCAAGAAGAATCCAAAACAACCAAATTATGGGAGTAGCTGCAATAGCTAGCAAAGAAGCCGCCCGTATATTTAACTTAAATATCTTAAAAAAAAGCATACAAACCATAAAGCACAATGAAACACGTTTCGTGATTGTTGAAAGAATACTTGAACCAAAAAACACTAATCTTGTAAATAAAGCTTCTGTAAAATTCTTATTAGATCATAAGCGAGGAAGTCTAGCGGCTATGCTTAATGTAATGAGTGATTGTAATTTAAATTTGACAAAAATTCAATCACTTCCAAAAATTGATACTCCATGGAAATACGCCTTTTTTGTAGATATTACTTTCAAATCATACGCCGATTATGAAAAAGGAAAAGCAATCATGGAAATTATGGCTGAAGAATTTAAAATATTAGGGGAATATAAAAACGCAAAAAAATAATGACCACTGCTGATCGATTACTTACAGTTGATGAATATTACTTTTCTAAAAAATTAAGAGAGGTGAATGCACTTAAGTTAAATGGAGCGCCTATTATTAATTTAGGAATAGGCAGTCCTGATCTAGCCCCTCCAAAAGGAGTGATTACTGCGATTACAAAAAGTATGTCGGATGCCTCTGCTCATAAGTATCAAAGTTATCAAGGACTACCAGAACTTCGTTCAGCAATATCAGGTTTTTACAAAGCACATTATGATATTATGCTAAACCCCGAGACTCAAGTGCTCCCATTGATTGGCAGTAAGGAAGGTATTATGCATATTTCGATGGCCTATCTCAACCAGGGGGATGCAGTCTTGATTCCAAATCCAGGCTATCCCACTTACATGTCAGTCACAAAGTTAGTAGGAGCCATTCCTGTTTTTTATGATTTGAAAGCAGCCTCAAATTGGCAGCCTGATTTAGTTTCATTAAATGCTATGGATGTTTCTAAGATCAAACTAATGTGGGTTAACTATCCACATATGCCAACAGGGACTTTGGGTGACAAAGAAATTTTAAAAGGACTTATTGATTTTGCAAAAAAGAATGATATACTACTTGTTAATGACAATCCCTATAGCTTTATTTTAAATGAAAACCCATTTAGTATTTTTAATATTGAAGGAGCTGATGAAGTTTGTTTAGAACTGAACTCTTTAAGCAAAACATTTAATATGGCTGGATGGCGTGTCGGCATGTTAATTGGCGATAAATCTTACATAAATAGTGTTATCAAGGTGAAAAGTAATATGGATTCTGGAATGTTTTATGGGATCCAAAAAGGAGCAATTGAAGCACTTAACAGTCCAAAAAATTGGTTTAGTGATTTGAACTTCATTTATTCTGAACGCCGAAAATTGATTTGGGAATTGGCAACTACCTTAAACTGTAATTTTGAAATAAATACTTCAGGGATGTTTGTATGGGCTAAACTTCCCGATGGGATATCTTCTGTTTCATTCATTGATAAATTGTTAAAGGATTACAATTTGTTTATTGCACCGGGTAACATATTTGGATCTAATGGCGAGGGTTACATTCGCTTTTCATTATGTGCGCCAGAAGAGATTATTAAAGAGGCTATAAAACGGGTGATATGA
>Ga0233438_10001672_pt1 | contig 23711 bp, 8 predicted proteins | sample SI_123_September_FD_182720 | JGI IMG/M metagenome (GOLD analysis project Ga0233438, IMG submission 182720) | Seawater microbial communities from Saanich Inlet, British Columbia, Canada - SI_123_September2016_10_MG | ecosystem: Environmental > Aquatic > Marine > Inlet | place: Canada: British...
TGGATCTCTTGCAGTTTTAGCAGAAGTTAATTTCTTTTTCATTCCTTTCATTCTCGCACAGAATGATGCTCTTCTTTTGTTACCTTTCTTTTTGGATGGTGCTTTCAGGTCAGAACCAGGATTTTCTGCTTCATAAGACTTGCGTCCCTTTTCATTAAGACCACCTTTCTTATTCTTGCCCGATTTTTTAGTCCAGGCAGCACCTTCATCAAGTTCATTTCTCCAATCTGAAGCACCTTCAAATCTTACCTTTGGTTTTAGTTTCTTACCATCAGGTGAAGGAACAAACTCACCAGTCTCTGAGGACTTCATATCATCAGTATCTACATCACCATCCACATCGGCATCGACTCTTCTTACTGCTTTTGCGGCAAGTTTTTTTAGATTGCTACCGTCGATTTTTGATTCTTCTTTTTCTTCTTTGCGAACACAGTTAGGAACCATCTTACCACCCTTCTTCTTCATACCCACTTGTTTGTGAGTATCCCAGCAAGGATCTTTCTTTTCCTCAATTTCAATTTCTTCATTTTCCTTTTCTTCTTTTTTTAATTTCTTTTTAAGTCTATCTATACCCTCTTTTGCTCTTCGGGATGCAGGTCCAGCATTCCATTGTTTTTCTTTTGATACTTCAGGACCTTGCACTTCATCATTTTTTTTAATTTCAAAACTCGGTGACTCAGAAATCAAAGGTTCTGCTTTGATAATATCAATGAACTCATATTCAGTTGCCCGAAAATCATCTCTCCAATCAGAATACTCTACAGACTCTGACTTATTTCCCCAGTTAGCAGCACCTTTTTTGCGACATTTTACAAGTGCTCCGGAAGCATATGCAGAAGGCCAGACACTATATCTACTCTTGACCTTCTTATAACAGGCATCTTTCTCACCTGCCTTTTCTACTACAGTTTCTTCTGTCTTCACGTTGATTGCCTTCCCTTTTCTATCACTTGATTTGCTTTTGCCGAACCAGTCACGCAAAGAACTATCACCAGATTTTGATTCACTTACTCCTCCACCATTACCATTTTCACCACCATTACCATTTGTAGGTACATCAATACCAGTTTCTTCTGGTTCTTTTCCTCCACCAGAAAATCTAGCGGTTACTCTTAAACCCTTCGGAATAGGTTTACAAACCTCATCCGTATAACAATAATAATATCCTTGCTTACACTTTTTCATCGATGAAAAGTAGTCTATTCTTTATTATTTAGAAAACCTTGCTTGAGCATTTTTTGGAGTTCTGATGTAGACCCAACAAACACTGCATTATTAGTAACATTATTTGTGGTCTTCTTAGTTTCATCCTCCACATCCTTAAGTTTCTTTTGTAAGTCAATCAACTTATCGGTAGTATCAGCAACACTCTTAATCAACTGCCCTGCGACCTCATATGCCCTTGGACTGCCTCCTTCCCCTGCTACCTCCATAATGCCGTTGATTGCCTCCTGACCCTTCTCTATGAGGGAGTAGAGGTTCGCACGACTATAGACATAATCCTTCTCTATATCATCATCCTTCGATTTTATAATCTCAGGTTTTTTAATTGGTTTTGACTCGACAATATCACTCTCAATATTCAGAGCCTCATCGATAGAATCATAATTACTCATAATAGATTAAAAATCCTCTTTTTTAGTGGGACTGAATTCTTTAGAGTCTCCTAAAAATTCCCAACTTTCTGTAAATCCAAAATCATCTCCAGGTTCCGCATCAATTGGGTCAGGAACAGCAGTATACCTCATTTCACGTTTTGCGGTCTTAGTATTTGTATCAGCATACAAATCAACCTGAACTTTTTTAATAAGTCCATCAGTGCTATCTGCAACAGGACCGAATATGTAAGTTTTTGCAGTAAATCTTAAAGTGTAAATTAATGCTCTACGAGTTTGAAATGAACCCTCATAATCATCTTGAAAATCAATACTATCTAAAACAATAGGAACATCTCTTTTTTCTCCAATAGATTCTACTAAATCAACTGTAACATTAAATGATGGCTGGAAAAATGGTAGTATTTGCTCAACTATTTGAAGGGCATCATCATTTAATTTGGTGAAAATATTTAACTCAAATCCAATATTATAAGGAACTGGCATAAAAACTTTTTTTACCTTTCCATTTTTATCACATGCCTTAAATGTCTGTACTATTCCAGTTTTTCTTGACGAATCATATTGAATACTAGTCATCTCAAAAGACATTCTTGGTAAGGTAATCGCAACAGGTTTTGTTAGATCTTCCTGCTGCTCAATTTTTGCAAGAAATTTCTGCATTGGTCCATAGGAAAGACCAACTCTCATATCAGAAATTACATCTTCAGAATTATCTTTATGTTTAATGTGAATGTCATTAAAAAGAGTCCCAAATGATATAATCGTTTTTCTAATTATTTCGTTATAATAGTATGTTCCTAACATTAATATGTACCAAAAGGATTTGTTTCTGTAAAGTCTAATATTTTGTCTGCTTCTACCTCAAATTCATCATTATCTGAATATTGATCACTTGATGAAGTATCTGTGTCATATGACTTTAAAGTGTAAATTGCAGAGGAAGAAGATCCAACTATATTTTCTCCTTCACTAAATGTTCCACTATTTAGTGAAACTCTGAGAATCTTATCAATATCTTGTCCTGGATTAGTCCAAGATTTGACTTCTGCAGTAACTCCAGAAAGAGAACCAGTGACTGTCTCCGAAACAATAAAGGTTCCAATTCCTACAGCAGGTGGTGGAGAAACTGTGATATTTGGTTTAGAAGTATATCCAGAACCTGCATTTGTTAATAATACTTCTGATACTCTTCCATTGAAAATTCTAGAGATCGCCGTTGCGGTTGTTCCTCCGCCAACTGGTGGATCTATTGTGATAGTCGGCGCTTCATAATATCTATCTCCCTTATCTGTAATTTCAATTTTAAGAATTGGACTTTCTGATATGACACAAGTAGCAATTGCTCCAGAACCTCCTCCTCCAGCAATAGTTACCGTAGGAGGTTCAGTGTATCCATATCCAGTATTTGTAATGACTATCTCTTTGACAGATAATGCATCTCCAACTGATGTAGTTATTGCAACTGCAGTAGCTGTCAAAGAAAATTCATCAACTCCTATGGCACCTGTAACAGTGCTAAAATCTACATCTTCGAAATTATTGGGAGGACTTATTGTTACCGTAGGTATTCCAGTGTAATTGTATCCATCATTCAGTAAAACAACATTAGTAACACCTGAAAAACCAGGAACAAGTATTGAGTCACATTCTGCAGTTCCACCAAAAGCAACCAATTTCAAATCTGTGATATAACCAACATCTTCTAGAACATCATCTATTTCAGGAATTCCGGTATCAATTTCCTCATCTTCATATTCGAAGAGTTCGCATGATAATTCATAAACATAATTCCTACCTAATTGATAGAATGGTTTTTCTACTTCAACTCTTTTAATTTCAAAAAATCTTTCTCCTAAAGGAAAATAAACTAAGTCTCCTTCTTTTGGTCTATCGACAAATGCCAGATCTTCTCCTGGATAATATACTCTAGATATTGAAGCAATTTCTGCCAAGTATGGTGAAATCGATTCTTCAAATCTTTCTTTGGAAAGAACTAAAGTTATTTCATTTTTAAGTCTTAGACCAAATTTGGTCATGATATCACTATCAGGTGCATATCCATCATAATTATTTAAGTATGCCTCAATTACAAAACTTGTATCAAATTTTGATGATTGAACTTCATTCAGTATATCATCAGTTTTTAATAGTTTTCTTGGAATATAGTAAACCTCTATTCCATACATTTTTAATTGTTCATTTACCAAGTCTTGTACAAGACTCTGTTCACCAGATGAACCTTGAAGAAAATAGGGATTCAGTGCCATAATTATCCAATTAGATCTAAAGGTGGTAGTTCATATTCAGAAGACATTCTTTGTTTTATATCTTCCAAATCTCTTTGGGCATCTTCATATATCTGCCTTCCATTTAATTCAATTCCACCAGGAAGTTTAACACCATTAAATTTAATTAAATTTTGACCCCATTGTCTTTTTATCAATGCCGTCAAGTATTTTTTTACAAATGAATCATTATACACTTGAGTAAATGATTCGGGATCTAATGCTCTATAACAATCAATTACGAAAAAAGTATCTTTAGATTGTGCTCCCCAGTCTATATCTAAGTATAATCTATCTTGTCTTTTGTTGTATCTTATTTGTTTATCTGTGGTAAGTAAAAAATCAATATCTTCAAGATATGTTTTTGTCATCGCATAAGTTAGTAAGTCAACAGAACTAAAGTAATAAAGATCATTTAAGAAAAGTTGATATTTAATACTAAACATTCCTCCAGAAATTGCACTAGTATCAAACTTAAATATTTTTTCAACTCCTATTACAGAATCTGGAACTTGTATATAATTCGAATTTTCGTAGAAATTAAAAGTAGTTGCAGTTCCTACAATATTTGAAGTTCCAGTAGTTGTTACAATTCCAACTCCATCTGTTCCACCTGCCTTTCCTCTATCAATATCATCTTGAGATACTTTGTATTTTAAGTACATTCTCTCGACACCATCATAATGTCGTTCATTAAAATATTGAATAGTATCATCAACTAAATCATCTATCTGATCATCATCAACATTGATTTCCAAAACTGGTGCTCCCAGTTTTCTGAGACAATAATCAATTAATCCTTGTCTTGTACTTGGTTTTGCCATTAGTATTCTCCTCCATCAAGGATACTTGTCCAAGTAACGATTCCGGATGGTTCATCGGTTGTTAATATAAAATTACTTGTTTCTATTGCCGTTGCAGTGCTTCCACTACTTACCAATTTTCCATCATTATCAAAATATCCAACTCCATTTGGACCATCAAAGTTATTTTCATAAATTAGATATTCGTCAACATAAAGATCTGAACCTACAAATAAATCGCCCCTAAAAGTAGTAACTCCAATAACATCAAGATTTTGAGTTGTTGTTGTATCAGTTACATTAATATTTTTTACAAATCTAAATGTATCGGTGGTGATAAATTTAGAAGTATTTGCATTATATTCTAAAAAGAAACCATCTGCTAGAGATGATACATCAACATCACTTAGATCTACAATTTTAGATACTGATGACCCACTAATATTTGAGAGGACTTTTATTACCCCCTGTCCACCAATTCTATCTGGTATACTTGGCATTACCTTGTTACTCCCGCTCTTACTAAAGCCATACCCTCAAATGCTTTATATTTTTTTCCTCCAGAGTCTAATCCCCCAATTTCAACTAGAACATCATAAACATATCTACCAGGTTTTAAACTTAGAGTTTGATTATCAGTTAGTGAAAGTTCAATAATACCAACTTCAGAATCTAAAATTGTCGAAGCAAAAGAAACTGATGTTGAACTAGAAGGACTTTTTCTTAATTGTGCAGTAACACCATATCCAGTAATATTCAGACTGGAATTGGTTCTAGAATCACCTAAGGCAAAAGAACTGGAAAAGTCAAATCCCTGCTCAATCACAATATTAGATGCATAAACTGCCATTATCTTTATAAATTATAATCCTTTAAATATTTATATGAATTATTGGTAGTAGTTATTTGTTTAAAAAATCTTTGAGTAAATTTTTTATTTCTTCAATATCTTTTTTCATATTATTTAATTCTTCTTTCTCCGAATTTTTTCGTTTCACTCTATTCTTGTATCTGTCATAAGCAATATCATCACAATTAACAATTGCTCCAGTATCCTCATCTCGGTAAAGATGAGGATGATCTTTAACTTTTATTAAATTCTTCATGCGAGTGCGATTGTTCGAAGATCACTGATAATTGGTGCATTTGCTTGATCAGTCCCTGACATAATAATCTTAATTGAATAACCACTAAATTCTCCTAAATTATCAGCACTAAACTCATATTCTAAGAACTGATTAGCAGAACTTGCTGGAACTCTAACATCAGATTTTCCATTATTTAGAGATGGATCAACAACTCTGAATCCACCATCAGAAGTTGTTTCAAGATTCTCATATCCAGGGAACAATTCAAATTCTTGTTCAATTTCAGATGAATCATCTCTAACGAGACTATAAAGAACTCTAATGTCAGAAGAAGCAGGTCTATATGCTCCAAGTATAACTTTCAAGGAAGATGCTGGTTTAGATAGTCCAACAGTATCAGAAACATAGATTGCTGAGTGTGGATCATCTAAAATAGAATTGACTCTAGAATCTGAAGCAAAATTTGTAACAGGTCTATTTAAATAATTTGATGCAAATTCAATAGTAGAATCTTCAAGATTTATAATTGGAGATAAATTTTCATCCGTACTGTTTAATGTAACTGCTGTGGTAAATGATCTTCTGCCAGAAACATTATTGAATACTGGTTGTTGTAATTCATTCACTCTAGAACATACTATTCTGGTCGATTTTAAATTATTAAAGGAATTCAATTCCACTGGTTCTACTTCATTCAGAAGTTGGAAAGAAGTTTCAGTACCATCAATACTAGTTCCAGTTGTTGTTCTGATTACGGCACTTACTGAAGTTGAATCTCCAGGTGCCTGAACAAAGAATCTTGGATTTACGGAATTGAATTGAATATTCTCAGTTGCATAAACATTATTTCCACCACCAACAAACTGTCTATTAAATGATAATTGTGGTAGAGTTGCAGTATCTTCAGATCTTCCCACTCCATATGTAGCACTTCGATCTATTTCAATATAATATCCGTTAGAATCAATTCCAGTATCAGAAATATCATAAATTATATTATTAATTCTTCTTAAAGATACTCCATTAAACTCATATTTTTGAACCTTAGAATTAACTTCATGCGATTCAATTTTTCCTTCAATACCTCTAGTAAGAGTTCCTAACTCATTTGAAGATGCCGTTTCGTATGATATAACTTCATCTCCAATTTTTACATATCCTGGATTGGAATTGCTAACAGGAAGACCTTCAAAAGTTTCAAAGACGGAAGAATCTTCAACAAATATTGTATTTAATTCTGTTGATAATAAACCAGCAGTAAGAATTGATGGCGAAATATCAGATTCGACACCGGTCAATTTTAATTTATTATTATTGGCATACATTCCATGATTGAAATGACTTACCTCTAAGAAATTTCCGGAATTTGTACCTGATCCTTCGGTCACACTTGTAATTACAGTACTACCTAAAGATACAATAGTTGTATCTGTATCATAATAACTTACTCCAATACCAGTTCGGAATGCTCTTGGTGAAGAGTCACCTTCACCTTGAACATCAGTCAAGTAAAGTGTATCTCTTCCAGTAATTGCACTAACAGTAATTAATGCGCCTCTTCCCGTTGTACCACTAGTAACAGTTACTACATCACCAACTTCATATCCAGTTCCATTAGAAGTTCTCGTGACCCCAGTAATTACTCCATTTGTCTGTGCAATAGTTAGTCTTAATCCACTACCATTTCCAACAATATTAGTTGTTGCTAAATCGGACTGAGTTGTATAATTTTCCCCACCATTAGTAACTGTTGGTGTACCACTAACTGGTCCACCCGCATACTCAATATAACCATAACTATTTGGAATAGAACCAGCAATTTTTCTACCAGTATTTAAAATATCAATCAGACCAGAATCTGTGAATGTTGTGACTCCAAGATTAATTGTTTTTGGAAGACCTGTAACTGGGTTTGCAAGTAAATTATTTACATATCCATTACTTTGATCTAAAGGTGGATTTCCAAAATACGCAATACCAGTGTTTGCAGTGAATTTTGCTTTATAAAGTTTAAATTTAAGATCTAATTCTTGTGTAGGAGTCCAAATAGATCCATTTTGAGACTTAAACAAACTACCAAGTGCGAATTGCTTGGTATAAATGACTGCTTCTGCATCAGGTAGAGATTGCGTATTAACAGTTCTTTCTCCCATTTTTGCAATCCAAACTTCATATTCATCTGAAGTAGGTGCAAGTAAAACTACAGCATATTCATTACCTGGAGCAAGATATTTTGGTTCATCAAATGTAACTCTTGTTGCAGTTTCTCCAGTTGTTGATGTTGTAATTTGATCTGGATATAATGTTTTTGATTCACCAACCAAATTTAAAGTTGGAATACCAAGTTCTACTGTTCTTATTTGAACTTCAAGAGGTTCATTTCCTTCTGGTTTGTTAGCAAAAAAGATATCCAATTCAGTAAGAACTACACCTTTATCATCACTACTAAATCCATTTAAATCAGGAGCATCAATATCTCTACCAACAACAAATGATTGTGCAAGAGGGTCAGATCTTCTTGCTCTGACGACTTCACGTCTAGTTGTTGTTATGGTTGTAGTACGTCTTACTGTAGTTTCAATAGTTCTGGTTATTGTAGTTTGTATTTGTCTTGTTAGGAGAGTTCCAACAGCACTATAAGATCCTTGTCCGGTGGAAATTAATTTACTTCCAGGTAATGGTTTCTTATTTGTAGAACTACTAGTCAATAAGTATGTCTTTTTGCCGGTAAGAAGTCTTGGATTTGGTGCCGGATTTGTATGTGGATTCTTGATAAAGAATGAACCAAAAAGATCTCCATAATTATCAGTTATCAATCTTAAATCTTTTACATATGCAATTGCACCACTCGTTTGTCCAACGATCTTTGCTCCTTTGGTAAGGTATCCAAAAAATCTTCCCTGTGCTTCATCAGATAATGAATTCAAATCAATATTTAATGTTTTGGATGATTGACTGTAAGAATTTGGCAAATTCTCCTTTCTTACATATGGATTAATGTTATAAGTTCTTGATGGTGAATTAAAGGGACCTTCTTTGTGATTTGACTTTGCAAGTCTAAAACGACCTGTTTCTTGTCCACCTTTATATACTTTTATTGTTTCACCTGATGTAAATGATCCTTGTAAAGTACCAGAAGTTTCTAAAGATGTGCTATTAGCAATTTCTAAAAGTTTTGGTATAAAATCTACATTACTATGATTATCTAAGAACTGATAATGTCTTGTGAGAGGTTTTAGTGATCTTCCAAAGAAAGAAACATTTCTAGATCTGATATACTGCTCATCACCACTTGAGATTAAAACATCTCTAGATCTTACATTAACTCTAGTTCTAGAAGTTGTTGTAGTCTGTGTTCTGGAGTTTGTACTACTTCTCCAGTCTGTTCTTTGCGTTGCTTGTCTGTTTCGAAGCAAAGCAAATGCAAAGAAATCCAATCTATTTCTAAAACGAGGTATTTCAGGTGTTTCATTCTGTAATGGTATTGATACTGTATTCCTTACAGTATTACGAATAACATTTGTAGTTCTTCTTGTTATATTCTGTACAGAAGGGGGAATGTATATTGTTCTAATCCAAAAATCATTTTCTGGGGATAATTTTACATTTCCAACATATTCTACTACATGAAATGGATTAACATTTTCAACACGAGTAGCAAGTGGTTGCTCCAACCAACCGATAGAATCATATTTTAGAGTAACAACATTCCCAGTTTTTTGAATATTTGGATCTAATAATTCAAAATTAGTTGTTAAATCTAAATCTTCTTCAGAAATTTCTGATGAAGGTAAAACTCTTTGTCTTAAGGAATTTGAAAGAAGTCTTGGCCTCAATTGACCTTCACTAATATCTGCTGATGTTAAATTTTCATCACTACTTGTTCTATCAGTAAAATTATCTACAAAGAAACCGGACTTAAATCTGTTATTACCATCTTCATCTTCAATACGCAATGCTTCAGTACTTACCTCTAATAAACTTAAAGATGTAACTCTTTCCAAGTTTTCTATTCTATCTTCAAGTTGACCAATATCCCTCATGGTATATCTTCTATTATCAACCAAATTAATAGAAACATCATCAGGGTCATAAAGATATGCTGGAAGCAAAATAGTTGCCAATTCCATCAAACTTTGATCATTGCTTGGAGATGCTTTTGGATCTTTTGCTGAAACACCTTTACTAACGATAAGATTTTCAAATTTATCGAGATATAATTTATCAATTCTTGGGAGATAAAAATCAAATCCAAGTATTGAACTTTCTCCAGGTTTTAAGTTATAATCTGTAGTAAATGTTCTTGAATTAAAATCAAATGGTGAAGCAGTTGTTGAAGAATAATTGACAACTCTTGGTCTAAAGTCTAATGTATCAGAAGCTCTAACATCATTAGGTCCAATTGTAGGAATATCATTTAAAAATCTATCAGAATCATAACTTAAAACTGTAAATACATCTCCAGTATCTGATGCAGGAACTATATAATGATCAAAAACGACCAATAGTCTCTTAGATGGTTCTGAATCTGATGTTCTGATCAATCTCGAATAATCATAATATTCATTTTTCTGTCCACCATCAAGAATAAAATTATCTGTTACATTATTATATTTTCCTAATGTAATAGACTGAACAGTAGATATAATATTAGATTCTTTAAATGTTACAGTTTCTCCAGCAATAAAGGTATTTTGGTTCAGATAAACTACACCTAGTTTATTGACACCACCTGACGATGGTGAAGAACTATTATTTGTTACAACTCTTCCAACTGCTCCACTCTCAGACCCGATGATATTTTCTCCAATAATAGCATCTGTTCCTACATTAGATATTGAAGAAAATTCTATTGCGTCTAATGTAGGATCTGCAGTATTCGTTGATTCATATACTACAAGAACTTTTGAGACATCAGGAACATTTAATGAAATTTGATCATCTTGAACTCTGAGTCCATAATATGGATTGTAGGTTAATCCATCACTGATTGATATACTAGATGCAGATCCAGATTGTGCTAATTTTGATAACTCGACTACTTCTATTGCACTTCTAGTAAATTTTTTAATTTTACTTTGAATTCCATTCTTTTTGAGAGTCGTATTTACTACTACATTGCTTGATTGACCTGAAAGTAATCCTTTAATTTCTACTCCAGATCCTCCTCCAGTAAGAGTAAAGGCATCAGAAGTTATTGTTCCAATTCCACCCCCAGTATAATGAACGGAATATCTTTCCTGATCAAATGATTCATAAAATGCACTTGAAATACCAGTTGCTGCAACATTAAATACCAACTCTCCAGATCCATTAGTTGATTCTTGGGTTATTTGATTTGTAATTAATAATTGAGAATTTGAAAGATCGACAGAGGAAACATTAGATTCTGGGAGATTTGCATAAAGAAATCCATTTTCACTATTTCTTATTTGTGCTTTTCTAAGATTTGCTGTATAATTTCCATCAGAAATTACTGGATTACCATCAAAAACTCCACTAACATCAGTAATAGTTGCAAGAGTTAATGTTGATAAGTCTGAAGAAATAGTTGAAATTCTATTATATTTTAGAGTACCATCTTGTATAACACTAATTACATCGTTCTCCTTAACTCCAGAAAATAATTTCCCTGGACTTGTTACTGAACCTCCAGCAATATTAACTTCTGTAATTCCATTTGAAAACTTTTTAGGACTTAGAACTGCATCTGCAGAGAAATCCGGAAAACTTGATATTCCTGTTTGATTGACGGATTTAAGTTGGTCAATTGCATTTTGAGTAAATTCTTTAACTGTTAATGCAGTTTCAATTCCATTAATAATTAGTTTTTCTCCAGTTACGAAAGTTCCTGAAGTTTGGGAAAGATCTAAATCTGAAGAAGGTTTTCCGAGAACAACAAAACCACTTGCACCACTACTTTTTCCCTTTATAAATGAGGAAGTTGGAATCTCCGTTGCCGTTACACTTCTATTAAAAGTTATATTTGTATAAGTTTGAATATCATAAAGATATAAATCCCATTGAGTTGCTGCACCAGAATATGCAGCATCAGTCAAATTGAATGTGTAAACTCTAGCAACACCAATTGTACTTGCTGTACCAAGTTGATTATTTAATTCTACAATTTCATTTTCTTTTGGAGCACCACTGACATTATTAACTCTAAGTAAATGCCCCATCTCAAATGGGATATTAGCACTACTTATACTTTCCGTATCTCTTGGTTTTTCTACGTCTACAGCAGTTTCTGTATCCAAAGTAACATCATACCCATCAACATATGCTCTTCCAGGACTTACCTGTAGACACATTAAGTCATCTGATGGAGTATTTCCCTGTTCTGTAGTTTCTCCTTCTAAATATAAACCATCATTATCGATTTGATCATTTAATGAATTGAGTGCTTTAACATCAAACTCATCTACGGTATAATGACCAGATTCATCAAATGTTCTTTCGGCAATATAATCCCTTATTAAATTATAGACAGGTTTATTTTCAATTTTTTTAATTTTTCCTTCATCTACTCTTAAAATCTCTACAAAATCAGTGTCTGTATTATTAGATATTTCTTTTTTTGTAAGTGTTAGTGCTATTTTTAATCTATCTGCTCCTGGTGCCGCAAAATTAGTAAAACCACTGGCATTATCATACAAAGATGAATCATCTTTTGCATTTACAATCGTTTCAGATATTTTTAATCCTACTCTATAAGAAGGAGTATTTGTATAATAGTCTAATATAAGTGTTTGCTTTGAAACTTCTACAAATGTTCCTCTAATAAAATAAACACCATTATCGATAAATGCTGCTGAACCAGTAGATATTGCATCTTGAGAAATTAATGATGCAAAAGCAGTTCCTGCACTAATTGTGGTATTTCCATATGTAACATTTTCACTTGCAAATAATTGCTCTCCATCTTGGAATATATCTACTTCTGCATCTTCTCCAGATTCACCATATTTTACATAAATTGTAATATCAGTTACTAAATCACTATCAGATGTAAGTGCAACTTCCTGAATAGATGCTGTCACACCCGAAAGTTGTCCTGTAATCTTTTTTCCAATAAAATTCTTAATATAAACAGATATATCTATTCCTAAATTAACTGCATTTAATTTTACTGCAGAAAACTGATTATCAAAAGTTACAGATCCTGGAAGGACCATAGATCCTTCTTTAAAAATATTACCACCAAAAGACTCTACTTGATTCTGTAAGATGGACTGAAGAGTTGTTAATTCTCTAGCCTGAACTGGATATCCTGGTTTAAATAAAACTTTATAAAAGTTTTTATCTCCATCAAAATCATCATAGTATGGGCTGATATTTAAGTCGGTTTTTTGTGCCATCTTTTTTTAAAATTCTAGAATGATTTTGATGTCTTCTTTTTGTCTAGAGTCTCTCTCGACAATGGGTCTATTATCAATATAAATTATATCCCCTGTCTTTTTATTTATCTCCGGATTTGCAAGTCCCTTCGTGAAATTAACTCCCAAATTAATCTGCTTATTATTAACAACTACGACACTAGTATTATCTAATAAAGTATTAATATTTGCAGAACCAGTGGAGGGGTTTGGTCCTTCTGTAAAGGAAATGGGTGGTGGATTATTACCAGAAATAAATGGTATTATATTTTTTGTACTGTTACTAAGTGTTTGATCTACCTTATTTCCAAAACATAGTGATCTGTCTTGATAATATTTCAAAACTTTAGTATCTTTATCAAATGATGCTACATAACCTTTTGCAATACCATCAGCACCTTGATCTTGCGTTATTACTTCTCCAATATTCACATCTCTAGATTCTGATAGTCCAATACCAGAAAGAGATGAGAATGTATTTCCAGTAAAAGTTACTCCTGCTCCAGAAAATGTTTCAGGATTTTTTATAATACCAACTTGAGCAAATTTAGTATCTATTGGAAAATCTTTAGTTGAATCGTCGAATCTTGCATACATCAATACTTTATCTGTTCCCAACTCCTCATAAATGTTATAACCATGACCTTTTGATGGGGGAATTATAGGTATTAATTTAGCCGGATTACCAGTTGCAGGTAGATTGAGAATTCCATAAGTATATCCTTTTCCACCATTTGTAACCGTAACATCAGTTATTTTACCTTCACTATCTGCTGTGATTGAAACTTTACCTCCAGTTCCATCTCCCAAAATATCTGCAGTTGTACCTGAAGTATATCCTGATCCACCATCTTCAATATATACTGCTTTTATTTGATTATTATTAGTATCAGAGTTTCCTCCTTCTCTAATCGTCTGAATACTAGAATCCGTTGTGGTTAACCAATCATTAGGAACTGTAATATACTCTGTAGAATCAAATTTAATTACATCTGATGGAGAAATACTGAATAGATATTTCCATCTATATCCATCAGACCCTGCAACAGATGGTTCTACATCAGTCTGTGTTGGTTCTATTGTTGATCCTGTAACAGTGGGATCAGTACCATCAGGAGTAGAAGAACCATTATCTATGCAAATATAAACTTTAAATTCACTTGTAAGAACGTAATAATTTGCATCATATAATCTTACTGTTTTAGATACAGGAGATTCATTACCTTGTCGATAATCATGGCGATACATGTCGTAAGGAGTATTTGCGACCCATTCAACTTTTCTTATGACTCTTCTAGCATTTTCTGATGTAATTTTCTTACCAAATAAACTAGTATCTCTATAATGAGACAAATATTGAAAATTATCTACAGGATTATTAGTTGTGCTTGTATTCCAATTATCGGTTCTTCCAAATCCAACTGATCCTGGAGTTGGATTTGATAAACCTAAGAAGGCATAATAAGAATTATTACTGATAGACTCTACAAAAGAACCAGCATTCAATATTCTAAATTGATCTGTTACGAATGCGGACATATTAATAGTTTTTTATATATTTATAAGACAATTTTAGTTTTCAATTATACTTCTCTTTTGGGTAATGCTCCAGTTTTTCTAATACCAATACCTCTTCTCTGAATTGTTGGATATGTTGTCAATCCAGATACAGTATTGCCAGTAACACCAATTGATATTGGATTTGCAGATCTTGTTCCTCCTTCTAATAATCCCCATGAGTATTTTCCAACAGGATTTAATATATTTCCAGTAGTTACAAGACCGACTATATTAGAATTTGAATCTACATTACATGTAATAATTCCAATTGCATCATCGTTAGATATGGCGGAAACATAGTAAACATTGTCCAAGAAAGTAGTTCCAATTCCAACAACTGCAGAATTTGAATCATCAATTGATGTAACTCCACTACCAATTTGTGTATCGTAGATATAAATTGGATATCCTACTATTAAACCATTAAAATAATTAGAAGTAACGTTATGTTGTACTTTAAATTCAAGTGCTAAAGGAACACCAATTCCAGTTGTTGTCGTAATACCAGTTACAATACCAGAGAAACCTTTAATATTATTGAATCCTGTGATTTTTTCAATAGATCCTGCAGATTCTGTAGAAATACCGTTAATAATGACTGCATCTAATGGAGTGGAAGAATCTGTATAACCATTATCAGTTTCATATTCAAAAAGTTCTACATTATCAACAAATATTTCAGTGTCTGTTGTAGATACATCTTTAATAATTCTTGCAGTTGGGAAAATTAAAGGTTCTAATACATCTCTTGATTTGTAAACATATTGACCGTTAATTTTCTTATCTGTTTTTTGTTTTGTCCAAGATAGTGGTTTATAATTAGTTTCATCAACTCCTAATCCAGCATAACGATTAGTTTCAAATTTATCAGAGAAAGTTAAGTTATAAACTGTTCTTTCATCTTGTGTTATTGTATTTGGATAAATGTTATTACTTATAACTTGAACAATATCACCAGTTTCTATGGTTGGTATAATATCATCAACTAATACAGAATCAGTTCCATCAACCCCTTTATAGAAGTAAATTTCAACTTCATCTTGAGGTAATGGTGCTCTTGTAAATACAAATGATGTTCCACCCTCAAAGACATAATTTTCTACTGGTTTCTGTAATACTCCATTAATAAAAATTATAAGAACATTGTTAATATTTTTTTCAATTGGAGAATTTTCTTCAGGTTCAAAACTCAAAAGTTCTGAATTGTAATTAAGTGGGAATCTAACTCTTGATCCATCTTGTAAGTTTTGAATAGAATCAATATAATCAAGTTCACCAAATTCCCAAGCAGCAAAATTATCAGAGTAAGTATCAACTACTGTAATCTCAAAATCTGATATCGGAGAAGATAAAGAACCATCAGTGACTAATCCAACTGGTTTGAATACATCACCTCTTCTAAAATTATATCCTGGTCTTGAAAACTTAACTTCACTTACTTCAAATAAAGTAGATCCTATTCCCGTAGATCCACTAACTTTTAAATCTACTAATAATCCATTGCCAGTATCAGTTGTTGCTCCAATTCCTAGCCTAGAAACACCAACCACTGGTAGATTACTATATGATGGATCTGAAACAAATATTTCCGGATTACTATATCCAGTTCCACCAGCACCAACATTAAATGATAATGTTCCACCAGCACCAACAGATGCTGTTATTGTGGCAACATCTCCAGTATGTCCATCTTCATATACAGATATTCCGATAGAAACTAAACCATTATATCCAGAACCATGTCCTGTCGTTCCTAGTCCAACAGATACAATAGAACCTCCAGCACCAACAACAGCAGTCACAGAAGCACCTACAAGTGGTGCAAACCCAAGTCCAGGTGTAGATCCATATGAAACTATAATTCCACCTCTAGGAACTTCATTTAGATTGACATCATAATCAGAAACGATATATTGAAGTGGGTCATTGAAACTTGTAATACCTGAGAATTCTACAGTTGTTATTCCTGCACTAGAGTCTTCTAAAATTTGATAATTAAATCTTGTTGGATTATTATCAGTTTTTGGTGATTGATAAATGTTATTAATAAATACTAAACCACTTGCACCTTCTGTTCCAATTCCTGTGGTATTTGCACCACCAACTTTTAGTGTGAATGTTCTTCCAATTCCAGTAAATTCATCAGATAAATCATCATAAACTTTGTTATTATCATAATTAGATTTTAAAAATACTCTACCAGTAAATGATGATGTTTCGAAATCTAAATTATTTTTTGTTTTTTCTATTTGCGGATTGCCTCTTGGTGCCTCTGTAAAATATATTTCACTATCTTCAATATTAAACGAACCTTTATGAATTCTTACTAAGGTAGAATCTGTATGAGTTGATGCAGAAGAACCTACAAATCCTCTCTTAACCTCAACTAGATTTATAGTTCCATTATTTGTAATTGGTCCCACATTTGTTGTTCCAAGACCAACATTGGTGACACCCATGTATTCTTCATCAATTTTTAGTATATCTCTTGGATTTATCGTAGAGATTCCACTTAAAGAAACAATAGTAGCACTATTGTTTAGAGAACCACCAACATTTCCACTCAAAGTATGTGTAATCTTAGTAGGTGCTATTGGATATTGAACCAATTCATCAACAGTCAAGATACACTTAGTGTTTTTTTCTTTCATAGTAAATCTATGAGCATTTCCTTCTCCAAGAGAAGTAAATGTTGTTCCAATTCCTGCAGATGCTGCTGTAGTTGTTATTGCTACTTTGAAAGTATTTTCAGTTAATTTGATAGCATATACTGTTGATGGTAATTCTCCACTAGAAGTAACCACTGCACTAGTTCCAACGCCAACGATTGTGGAGTTTGGAGTATAGATTAATTCTTCTCCAGTAACAAAGAAGTGATTCTGGATTGTAAAAGTTCCAGTAGATGCATCCAATGCAGATGAATTTGGATTAAATTTCTTAGAGAAAATTGGAATACCATTATCAGTTAATTCGAAACTATCTTTATTAATTCTACTAAGATTAATAGCATTATAGAATTTTTCATCAATACTTTCAGTTACAGCACCATATGATAAATCTAAAGGTTCATTAACAACATCTACTTCAGAATAGAATGATTTGCTGAATACTTCAATATCAATTTGACCTGTTTGATTTGAGTCTGGGAAGAATTTAAGTATTAAATCACTTCCAGATATTTCTCCACCAAATGTTCCAATACCAGAAGCATCATCTAATTCACTATCATCATTAGATACTGAAAGGAAAGGTAATTGTTGTGTATAAGCATCAGTTCCTTCATCAATTAACATAACCTGATGAAGTGCTTTTGTAGAACCTATACTTACTTGAACTAAAGATTTTGATGCATTAAATAAAGATCTATCTAAAGTTTGAATTGTTGTGGAAGAAGCACCTACTGTAGAATAATATCTAGAATCGTAAATTATACTTCTTTCTTGACCATCAAATTGATCAGAAGATTTAAATCTATATGTACCAATTCCAGTAGATGTTGTTCCAAATCCAACAATATTAGTTCTTATCTTAAGTTGATCGGAAGAAGTATTTTCGTGTATTAGTGATAAAACACCACTTCCCAAGTCAGTGCAAGTGAATATACCTATTTGATTTCCTGTCGAAGAACTCAAAACATTGCTATCAATATAGTATTCTGATATGAAAGTATTTGTTCCAGCAATAGAAACATACAATCTTACATAATTCATATCATTAGTAACAGTATTAGTTACTTGTGCATTAACATAAAGAGATTCGAAATTATTAGAATCTAAAGAAATAATTGTTGTAGTTCCAATTCCTACACTAGTATTTTCTGTAGCAACAGAACCTGTCAAATCGACAAAACCTATAGATTGTGTTCCAACTCCAGATATATCTGTATTAAATATTTGCTTAATTACTTTTAGATCATAATTTGTATTCAATGCATCATTAGGAACGAATCTTAAGAAAGTTTTTTCAGTTTCGTCTGTAAATAAGTCAAAAATACCATAATTAAATTCTTGTCCAGATATGGACTCATTTTCAACAATGACGGATTCTAATTCATTTTTTAAAATAGTAATATCTGTTAACTGAAGTTCAGTACCATCTTCACTAGACACTCTTAATAAGTAATTGAAATATGTTCTATTGTCAAGTTCGTCTACTAATAAAAATTCTGTAGATTCGGATTCTGAGTTTGAGAACTGATTTTGAAGATCATCAATTGTTAATACATTAAGATTTTTTAATTCTGTATAATTTGTGAGTCTTTTACTTTTCAATTTTAAGAATTTTGATTTTGAATCTATAACATCAACATCAATAACATTATCAAAATTGTTGATAGTGTCTACTCTTTTCTCATCAATTACATCATAAATTATAGTAATTCCATCATTAGTAGTTGTTAAACCCGCACTAGTGTTTGAAGATATTCCGGTATCTGCAAAATTCTTTAGTCCACTTGTATGAACTAAACTTTCTACTGGAGATTGCTGATCTTTATATGTTATTGAACTCTTTACGGAATATGATAAATTCTGATAATAGTTATTATCTGGAGTAACCTGAAAATCTTCACTTAACTTTCCAGTTTCAGTATCCCAACCAATATCTTTAATGTTGGAATAACCAACATTAAAAGTTCCTTCATTCAAATTCAAAGATTTAATTGTTGCAACAGAACCAGATTCATTTCCAGTAATAACTTCACCTACTGATAATTCATATGACCCTAAAACTTTTAAAGAATCTCCATCACTTCCTGTAACTTCCAAATCTCTTATTATCTGATTTGAAGATAAAGTTTCTCCAATAAAAAATTTGGATGGTTCTTGAACTACCTTAAAAGTAGGATAATCATTTTTATTAATTATTACTCCACTAAAATCTTGAATTGTTTTTGCAATTCCAGTATTTGAGGTAAATTCAGATACACCAATGGAGACTGTATCATTAAGTCCCTCATTATTATAATCAGTTACTTTAAAGAATCTAAATCCATAATCTGAAGAATTAAATCCATCACCATCAGAACTAAATTTTGAAATACCTTCAATGAATACTTCATCTCCCTTAGCAAATGGTGGAGTATTAAAAGTATTTCCAATACCAGGTGTTGATATTGTACATGTGAAAATCCCAGTATTTGATGATTCTACTTTTTCAATTGCGACACCATTATTATTATTTGTTGCAAAAACTTCTACAGTTTCATCGGGCAAACCTTTTGGTTCAGTCTCAATTTCCACAGAAGAAATTGCAGATCCTGTTATTTTTGCTTCAATAAATCCAGAATCTATTATACTTCTTGTTGTGGGATTTATGAGAGTAATAAATGGTGGAGATACATAACCTTCACCTCCACTAATTATTGATATTTGACTCAGTGTATTTGAATCTTTTATTACAATATTTGGTGACACATTGACCTTAGGTCTTAAGGTTTTATCTGAAGAATAAGTAAATCTGTTATTGATAACTCTACTTTCTTTTATAGATCCTACATTTATTGATTTTGCATTTACAATTAAATCTACTCCGGAAGTAGAATTAGTAGATTTTAAAGTCGGTAATTTTTTATATCCAGTTCCTGAAGATATAATACTTAAAGATTTAACTGGTCCAGATGGAGAAGTTGATGTTGTTGAGTACTTTAATATGTCACATTCAGTTGAACCATAAGAAAGTTTTTCTGGTTTTTTCTCAATATTTACATTGAAAGTTGTTGCGGCAACACCACTAATAGTGTATGAGTTATTATAGTCACTATTAATATACTTGATACTTGAATAGTTACTAACATCAGTGTCAGATTTGACTAATACTCCATCTTTTTCTAAGTTATAGAATAATTCACCAATTTGTGAGTTATAATCTAATGTAAGAGTTGCTGTAGATGTTACTCCAACAGTTCCTACCCCAGATACACTGAAAGTATTTGTAGAACCAGTAGAAACAAATTCATTATTAAACTCTTTGTCCTGATATAATCTCAGACTATAATTTACCAATGAAGAATCTGAAAGGTCAAATACTAAATTATTATTTTTAACTGGTTGTAATTGTGGATTAATTAATGCTATTGTTTGTGAAGAACTTCCTGTAGAAGCAAAAGATACAACTGTTGGAGGATTTTGTTGAGAATCTATTAAAGTTTCACAGAGATTAATTCTATTTCTATTAATTTTATAAACAAAATATTCATTATATCCATTATCCTCATAAAGAACTTTATCACCAGTTACTAATTTATGATCTGTAATTGTGATTTCATTAGTTACTGTATTAATTCCTGTAGAGTTAAATCCAATTGGATTGACTACGATATTATCAATTTCAGATTTATAAAGAACACGAACTGCTGTTGAAGTTCCAATACCCACTGAAAGATTTGGTTGAACATCTAATGTTACCGTATCTCCATTTTGAAGTTCATGAGAAGTTGATACTGAAACGGTTACTACATTCTTATCCACATCTCCCAATATTTGAGTGTAATTAGATTCGAATGAATACTTATCACTATCATTTCCATTATTATGGAAGAATAACTCTTCACCTGTAATTGCAGTCTTTAGTCCAATAAGACTTGGACTTTTCTTAACAACGAAAAGATTGGGATTGCTGGATAAATCTGAAGTAGATGTTCCATCAGGAGAAACAGTTATTGGATTTATTCCATTAGAAGTATAAACAACCGGTTGATTTGTTACAAAAGGATGATTTTCAATGTAAATACCTTTTGTAGAAATACTTCTAGTTACAGTCGAGATACTACCAAATGTAAATGATGTACTATATCCAACACCACTTATAGTTCCAACACCAACAGATTCTTTAGGATTGAAGAAAACCTTATCATTTACTTTTGAATCAAATTTATCTAAAGATTTAGAAATTGTAAAAGAATCTGGTAGGAACGATACTGCTGTTCCAACAGTATGTGATACACCCGCTAATCCTCTTTCAATTCTAAGAATGTTTTGATTTTTAAATACTTCAAGAACTTTTAAAGTTTCTGTCCCAATACCAATACTACTACCAACGGATACCTGTTCTGGAATTGGAGAAACATAAATTTCTGTCGTAAATCCTACAGATGCAGATGTTATTGTAGAAAGACATCTTCCATTTGCATAAGAAGGAACTGTGATTTGATGTGTTCCATTAAGTGCTGATAGATTTGTAGAAAATCCAGATACAGTTACATAATCTAGATTTAAAAGATCGTGATTGGGTAATATTGATACTTTTACTTTACTAGTAGATTCCCATGTAAAAATAGAATTTAAGTATTCAGTTGAATTTGTATTTAATTTTACGAGACTCTTTCCTTTTATGGAAGCAACACTAACATCTAAACCACTTCCTGATGTGTCAGTGTTATCAAATATCAATCTATCCCCAACTTTGTAATTATTGCCAGAATTTTCAATCTCTATGGATTTTACAGAGTCTGATGTTACAGATACTACTTCTATTTTTTGATCTAGAACATCACTGGTTTCATTAATAAAATCATAATCAGCCTTTAATTCTGATACTTTGTAGGGGAAAGTATTTCTTAATAAATTTGAGTTATTAAAGTCAAATGATTGATTTAAATCAGAATCAGAAATTAATTTCGATTTATGCTTATTACCTATAAAATAAGGGAATTGATTTATTGTAGCATGATATACATAAACACCATTTGGATACTCTTCATTTTTTTCGTATCTGCCATTATATTCATCTAAATCTCCATCTCCATTAAATTGATAATCCTCGACAAAAAATCCAGCATCAAATCCAGATGGTCTATTTTCAACATTCGATGTATTTAAGATATATCCAGATTCTAATAATTTCAATCCTGAAGATCTATCATTAGGATCTGAATATCCATATGGTCCATAGATTGGATTTCCATCATAAGCCCATCCAATTATTTTGGAGTTACTGGTATTTGCTACACCCACAGAAGTTTCTCCAAAAGAGTCTCTCAAACCTTCAAAATACTTTGATACTGAATATTGAAGTTTATCTTTACCTTCTAATAAAACTTCTCCCGTAGGAAATCTTACAATATTATCATTAAGAGTTAATTTTCTGATTTGAGGATCAATAAAGGAATTATTTCCTGATGAAACAACTTGAATCTTTGTGTTTGATGCTGAATATCCAATACCAGTATTCAGAACCTTAACTTCTGATATTTGACCATTATTAATTATTGCTCGTAATTCTGCACCGGTTCCAGAACCAGAAACAATCAATTCCGGAACAGAATAATATTCACTCCCAACAAAACTTGTAAAAACACTAATTATTCTTCCATCAACAATAGATGGTGTTAATTGAGCAGATTTTCCATTTTTTATAGAAATTATTGGTTTTTTCTCTAAATTTAAAATTGTGGACCCATATCCAGTTCCAGATTCATAAACATAAGCATCAATAATGCTTCCTTTTACTACTGGAGTTAATACTAAGTCTTGATACTCTTGAGTAGTAGTTCCAAATCCTACAGAATTATATTTAATTAAAACAGAAATGTCCGGATATTTGAAATATTGATATCCACTTCCCGTACTATCAAATGTTTTATAATCTTGCCTTTCATAATTAGAAACAACTGTTCCCCCAATTCCGGCATCACATAATCTAAACGAATCGTCGTCAACTTTTAAAATAAAGTATTGATTTGCAGTTGTAATTCCAGATATCTGCCCAGATTCATAATCATATTCTACAATTTCACCATTATTAAATCCATGATTCTTAAAGTTAATAGAGTTTTGTGTCGTAGATATTCCGGTAGGACTTACAATCAACTTTCTATTCGTATATCCTTCACCTTTGTCAATTACTTTTATGTAAGAAACTTGTCTTGAAGACGAAAGTGTTGAGAATTTATGTGATCCAATAGAACCTGTATAGATTCCTACAACATTTGTATCTGATTGTTGATCACTTAAATTATTATATAATTTTATTGCTTTAT
>Ga0233438_10001675_pt1 | contig 23641 bp, 26 predicted proteins | sample SI_123_September_FD_182720 | JGI IMG/M metagenome (GOLD analysis project Ga0233438, IMG submission 182720) | Seawater microbial communities from Saanich Inlet, British Columbia, Canada - SI_123_September2016_10_MG | ecosystem: Environmental > Aquatic > Marine > Inlet | place: Canada: British...
AAGCCACCAAAGTGATCGGCCATAACCATGATGATGGCGTAGCCAAGTTTCTTCGTGAGCGCTTTGGTCTTTAGCTTATTAATAATCAGGCGATAAGGGCACTTATCGCCTATTAAATTATTTGGCTTTGTTTTGTCACTTTTTACAGATAGATTTAGAAATCGACGCTGCCGCTTTTCGTTGATAACGGATAAAGCGTTTAAGTTCAGTACCAATATCCATTGGCAATAAGCCTTTTTTCTGCTTTTGTTTGCTCGAATGCTGTAAGAGCCTAATCATTGCCTGGATCTCTTCGTTGCTGACATTATCGCCAGCCCCCTCCGCCATTTCATATAACGCTTCAGATATAACTGAGCTGTTATCATTATAGGTATCATTCACTTCCGGTATATTCGTGTACGTCTCATAATAGGCTTCCATTACTTTGCGATAATCGATGATAGCCATTGCTATTGATTCGATATCTCCACTATCAAACCCTGCTGCTTCAATCATAGTTAATAATGCTTTGTATAATGGATCATCTGAGTAATTGGTTGCTTGGTTTAAACCATGAGAAATTGCGTTTTGGGAGACTGTTTGTTTCCCTTTGTGTGATGTAGGTCCTGTGGATAGCTTAGCGTTGTTACGGTTAGCTAATAACTGTTCAGGACTGATGATCGATGGCATCGTTCTGTTGTGCTAGCTGCTGTGTGAGTTGTTGTAATTCTAAATCTAGACGTTTGAGCATTCGTTTTTTAATATCGATTGCATCGAGCCCTTTTTGTAGGTGGCGTAAATTTTGGATATGCCGACTGATAACCGCATCTACATTTGCAATTTTCCCCATGTGTGAGCTTAATGCTTTTGCACGAAGTGTATCCATGGTCATGTCTCTTTTCTCCATGGTGTCAATGAACTCAGCATATTGATCTGGATGTGTTTGTTCAAAGTCATCCCTTTCCAACATAGACCTAATGGTAAAGGCAAATTTTTCACTATATTCAGGTTGATAAAAGAGCATTGTTCTTGCTAACTCTTCTCCCATGGCATAACAAATAAGCTCTTCTTTATCCTTGTTATGTTGCTTGATCCAAAACAAACACTCCGCAATTTGCTCGATAAGCACAACAGAAAGTGCCGATGGGGTATCCATTTCATTGAGTAATGATTCAAATACTACATCAAACTGTGCCTGATGCTGTGGTTGTAACTTCACCGTTCTTAAGGTGGTGAGTTTTTCAAGCATATTAGTTTTAGTCATGAGATTGCTGCTTATCAAGGTGTAATATGACACCAGGATTTTTAAGGGGATCGCCGGTGAATTCTATACCTTGTGATTCTAAGTGAGTTTTAATCTTAATCAACGTTGAAACATTAGCTTGAGGAATACCAACTTGAAGTTCATATCGCTTCAATGTGGCTTGTCCAATGCCACATAGCTCAGATAACTTAGTTGCACTAATATTCAAAAGAGCACGGGCAGCTTTAATTTGACTTGAAGAAATCATTTTATTATCTATAATGATACAAAAAGTATCTATTGAGATTTAAACATGACCAAAAATAACATAATTGAACAACTTTTTGCAAAACTAAATGGTGCCATGGCAAAAAATACCATCCGTGCTTATCGAAGTGACTACAATGATTATGCAAAATGGTGTCTTAAATATGACTGTGAGCCACTAAATGAAGATCCTGAGCAAATGCATTTATATATCGAAAGTTTAGCTAATACATGCTGCACGGCGACAATTAATCGACGTATGGCTAGTTTATCCTCCCTTTTCAAGTTTTTAGGACTCAAAGATACGACTAAACACACTGATATTTATCTATTAATGAAAAAAATAAGACGACAAAAAGGCTCGGCTCAAACCCAAGCTGAGCCATTAACTAAGGATTTAATTGACAAATTATGGGATTTTTGTGGGATGGGATTAAGTCGTCAACGCAACCATATCTTATTACTACTAGGTCATCAAACCATGCGCAGACGCTCTGAATTATGTCAATTTAAATTTGAAGATATTAGGGTATTACCGGGTGAGCGATATGGCATTCAGCTTCGTTTTAGTAAAACGGATCAAATGGGGCGAGGAAAAACACTACCAATCAATAAAGAGTTATATAGCTTGCTAAAGGTATGGCAAGAAAAAGTTGGAGATGGGTTGATATTAAGAGGGATTATTAGAAATAAATTCATCACTGAATCTCTCGCTCCATCAAGTATCAATCGCATATTACAAGGAATACAGGCTAAGAGTGGGATCCACACCGAAGTGAAATTATCAGGACATTCTTTTAGAGTGGGGGGAGCATTGGATTTATTGATGCAAGGCACCCCCATGGAGAAAATTATGTTAAGAGGAGGCTGGCATAGCGAATCAACTGTTATTCGATATTTACAATCATGGGATCTAATGGAGCAATGAACTCTAAATCTGATAGTTTTATTACAATCAAGGACCTCACTGACAATGACAATGACAATGACAATGACAATGACAATGACAATGACAATGACAATGACAATGACAATGATAAAATTGCCCAACCTAAGAATTTTTCCTACATATATTTCTTGAAAAATAAGTTATAATCCACAAATAACTGATTAGCAATTTAGCACTCATATCTAACCTTAGGCTCGAACTTGATTATTGAACTTACATTTATATTTTTCTTTTCGTTTGCATCATTATTTTTGTTACGAAAAATAGCTAAGCGCATTGGTCTCGTTGACAAGCCTAACCTACGTAAACACCACGAAGGTACTGTCCCTTTGATTGGTGGGATTGCAGTGTTTGTGACCCTAGCGCAATTCATATATACCCATCCTAATATCATTTCTCACAGTGGATTGTTCTTGGTATCCATTGCCCTACTCACTGTCATCGGTGCCTTTGATGACAAATATGATATTAGTTTCAAATTCAGACTCATCGTACAAACCGTATTAACCATCATTATGATATACATAACAGGATTAGAGCTTAATACCATTGGTGATATCCTTGGGTTAGGTCCTTTTTCATTTGGACTATTAGCCCCCGTGATTACAATATTTGCTGTATTAGGAGCAATTAACGCCTTTAATATGGTTGATGGCATTGATGGATTATTAGGGGGATTATCTATTGTTACGTTCAGCGGGCTCGCAGTGATACTGAACCTCAATGATCAACCTAACTTGGTAATGCTATGTACAGTGATAATCGTTGCAATGATACCTTATGTATTTATGAATTTAGGCTTATTAAGCAAAAAACGACGGGTATTTATGGGAGATGCTGGCAGTATGATGATTGGCTTTACCATTATTTGGTTACTTTTAAGTGCGAGTCAAAATTCAGATACCAATATCATGCGCCCGGTGACTGGGTTATGGTTAATAGCTCTGCCCCTGATGGATATGATAGTGGTAATGGCACGTCGTATCAGTCAAGCACGCTCTCCATTTAGACCCGATCGAGACCATTTACACCACCTTTGTTTACGTTTGGGTTTTACCAATATAAATACCTTACTCATGATATGTAGTGTGGCGACTATATTTGCTGGGTTTGGTATCATTGGAGAAATATATCAAATCCCTGAGGCCATCATGTTCATGACCTTCTTAGTCACATTTTGTGTTTATGCATTGTTATTATTAAAATATTGGCCACAACGCATCACTGACATAAATAAGAACTCCTCCACCAACTTAACCTGACTAAGAAAATGGCTTAGAGACAAATTTGACTTTATAAACTATAGTTATTATGAGTTTGGTAGGTTAAACAATAAATGACCTGCTAAAACAAACAAGGATTTGTAATGATTTTAGATTTAATGTTTACATTTGTTTTTGCGTTATGCTCATTGTATATACTGTCAAAAGCAGCCCCTAACTTTGGTTTAGTAGATACACCCAACCTACGTAAGCATCATGAAGGCAGTATTCCCTTAGTAGGAGGCTTAGCGGTATTCGCAGCCCTCTTCTTTTATTTCTCTTATAACCCTACCATGCTCCCCCACTCGGAATTATTCTTAGTCTGCACCGGTGTGTTAATTCTACTTGGTGTGATTGATGACCGATTTGATATCCCTGTCGCGCCTCGTCTTATCGTGCAAGCATGCATTACTCTTCTTGTCATTTCACAAACCAACATGCAGCTAGACTATATAGGCGATATCGCTGGCATAGGCGCATTGAATTTTGGACTGTTTGCACCTGTCATTACTATCTTAGCCGTTATCGGGGCTATTAATGCATTTAACATGGTAGATGGTATAGACGGTTTATTAGGTGGATTGGCTATTATTACCTTTACCGGCATGGCCATTGTATTAAATATACATGCGTTAAATAATTTAGCATTTGTATGTGTCGTGGTCATCACAGCATTAGTTCCTTTTGTTATTATGAACATGGGTGTATTTGGACATAAAAGAAAAATATTCATGGGTGACGCCGGCTCAATGATGATTGGACTTATTGTCATTTGGTTTTTACTGACCATGACCCAGCCGGATGCCAGTGCCACAATGAGACCTGTGACAGGCCTATGGTTAATCGCATTACCGTTAATGGATATGACTGCGATTATGTTCAGACGCTTATTACGAGGACAATCTCCGCTAAAGCCAGACCGTGACCACTTACATCATATTTGTTTGAACGCGGGGATCAGTAACTCAGGGACATTATTTGTGATTTGTGGTGTGGCATCAATATTTGCCGGAATAGGAATTATTGGTGAGTACTATAATATAGCAGAATCAGTGATGTTCTTCGGATTCTTAGGTTGTTTTGGTATGTATGCTTATGGACTGAATAAAAACTGGCCACATCATATATATCAAATCGTTCAGGCTAATTTTGATAATAATGTAGTTGATTTTTCGACAGGTGTAGATAGGAATGCAGGTGTTGATGAGGGCACTAGTGAGTCGGGTAGGAATTATAAATAATCTGTGTCCATACGCAATTCAGACAAATTGCACTAAGAAATGTACAGTGTAATCCGCTATTTGCAAGGGTGGGATCTGATGGAGGATTAAAGGTTTAACAATTTAAGGTATGCTTTATATTCTAGTCCAATTTCTTTATGACGTAACGCATACTCAACATTAGCTTTCATCTAGCCAAGATTATCGCCATAATCATGGCTTGTACCTGTCATACAAGGGATTAAACCGCCTGATTATCCATTCAGATAGCAGTGGTATCTGTTAACTGAATTTCTCCCTAAGACCTATAGAGGATCTTCTATAATATCAACTTATCTGCCAATGGTCGCATTTGTTTGGAAGTTGCCTTAATTGAAAGTAACATAATTGTTGGTAACCATGGGACGGGAGTTATTAATATTACTTTCCCTAAATATCTTTAAAAACAGGAGTGTATTCTCCAAGTATAATTATTTATCAATAAATCTAGTGGTTACTTGTCCGCATTAAACAAGTCACGAGTATAAACCTTAGCCTCTACATCCGCCAATTCTGAGTCCATACGGTTGGAGACAATCACATCACTGCGTGACTTAAAGTCCGCTAAATCGGTCAAGACCTCTGAATTAAAGAAATGCGATTCAGTTAATACCGGCTCATAAACAATGAGGTTGATGCCTTTGGCTTTCAGTCGCTTCATAATGCCTTGAATGCTAGATGCCCTGAAGTTGTCCGAACCTGATTTCATGATAAGGCGGTAAATGCCAACCGTTTCTGGCTGACGAGCCAAAATACTCTCTGTGATAAAGTCTTTACGGGTACTGTTGGCATCCACAATGGCACTAATCAGGTTATTAGGCACATCGTCAAAGTTGGCACGAAGCTGCTTGGTATCTTTAGGCAAGCAGTAACCGCCGTAACCAAAACTTGGGTTGTTGTAATGCATGCCAATACGCGGATCTAACCCCACACCTTCAATAATTTGACGACTGTCTAAACCGTACGCTTCAGCATAAGTGTCCAACTCGTTAAAATAAGAGACACGCATCGCCAAATAAGTGTTTGAAAACAGCTTAATCGCTTCGGCTTCGGTGCTGTTGGTAAGCAACACATCAATATGTTTTTTTTGCGCCCCCTGCACCAGTAAATCGGCAAAGATTTTAGCACGCTCAGACTGTTCACCTACAATAATACGACTGGGGTTTAGATTATCCAACAACGCCGTACCTTCTCGTAAAAACTCGGGGCTAAAAATAATATTCTCGGTATTAAATTTTTCACGAACAGACTTAGTGAACCCAACAGGGACCGTTGATTTAATCACCATAATAGCATTAGGGTTGATTTGTAATACACAAGTAATTACGTCTTCTACACTTCGAGTATTAAAGTGGTTAGTTTCTGAGTCGTAGTCTGTAGGTGTTGCAATGATCACGTAATCAGCATCACAATAAGCTCTTGCCGTATCAGTAGTCGCAGTAAGGTTTAAATTGTTATTTTCTAAGAAGTCAGTAATTTCTTTGTCTACAATAGGTGACTTCTTTTCATTAATTAAGTTCACCTTTTCTGGTATTAAATCTAAGGCGATAACTTCATTATGCTGTGCAAGTAAAACAGCATTAGACAACCCTACATAACCTGTGCCAGCAATTGATATTCTCATTTACCGTTACCGAATTCATTTTTAACAGTGTTACTTAAACCTTCCTCTAATTTACAAGGGGGCTTAAAACCTAAATAATCAGTACGTGACTTGAATTGTGTTCTCGCACAAAACTTTTTCACTCGAATGCTACTAATTGGTAATTCTTTACCTATTAACTTCGCTAGAAGGTCAAAACCATAACCAGCTAACAACCCCAAACTATAAGGTAAACGCAGTACTGAGCCTGTTTTCCCTAGAGCTTTATTTACAACTGATATCAGCTTATTCATATTAAAGTCAGGTTTATCAATGTAATTAAATACTTGATGGCCCTGTCCATGCTCTATTAAATGCTCAAGAAAGGCGGCTACATTTTCAACATAAGCCATAGATTTTTGATTTTCGCCTTTACCTATCATTATAAATTTACTGGATGCCACTTGACGTAAAAGGTTATAAACATTACCCCTATTACCTTCACCAAATACTACGGTCGGTCGTATAACAGAAAATTGCTTAGTATCGTCTAGCCAATAATGTGTAACAAGCTCTGCTTGATACTTTGATTTTCCATAATCATTAAATGGATTAATTTCACCTGACTCATCAGTATCTGCAGTAACAAAGCCATATACTGCAACAGAAGAAGTGAAAATCATTTTTTTAATTTTGTATTCATCCATTACAGTGCAAATATGTTTCTGCCCTTCAACATTCACATCGTAATATAGAGAAACCGGTGAAACATTATCTTTGTGCTCTGCTGCAAGGTTAATAACCAAATCAACATCTTCACTTAAAGCATTGCGTAAAGTGTCTATTTCTGTAATGTCACAATATTGATATAGCTTTGGGTACTTCTCTGATTTGGTTTTATCTAAAATTTTTACTGATAAACCTTTATTTTTAATAAGTCTATCAACTAGACGTGTTCCAATAAAACCAGAACCACCTATAATTATAATGTTCATCATATTCTACTTTTTATAAATCCTTTGTATGCGTACACCAAAAAAGTATAAGCACTCCTAAAAAAAGATAGCCCCACCACTTCTCGGTAAAAGCGCCATTGATAATTCAATACTGATATTTTATTTTTGGTCATACCTGAATCCACTCTATATTTAGCTAGATTTTCTTGTAGGCAATAAGCTTTTGGAACATCCTTTAAAATTGATAACCAAAGACCCATATCTTGCCTTTTTCTAATCAAGGGCATATACCTTTTACCTAATTTATAAGTGTCATACACCACTGTTAAACAACCAATTACGTTGCTATATAGTAGTTGGTTGTAATTAACATTGTCAGGTGGTACAACCACACTTAAATATCCAGCGTTAGAAAACTTTTGATATTGTGTATAAGTAAATTCATAATCATTTTTTAACATGAAAGAAATCTGCTTTTCTAGTTTATTAAGGCACCATTCATCATCAGCATCTAGAAAAGCAATATATCGACCAGAAGCTTTTCTAATAGCCTTATTTCTACTCGCACCAGCACCTTCATTATTTAAATTTCTTAATAAGACTACCCTATCGTCACACTCTGCAAGTTCCTTTACTATATCAAAACTAGAGTCAGTTGAATTGTCATCAACTACTATCCACTCCCAATTAGGATAAGTCTGACCAATAATACTTTTAAATGTATTAAGGATATAGTTTTCCGAATTAAAAAGGGGAGTAATAATGCTTACTTTAGTGAGCTTTTCATAAATCACCCTGCAATCTCACTCTCAAAATCTTTTAATTTTTTTCCATAAAGACTAAGTTTATCCGTAAAGTATATATCTACCTCTATAAAGTCTTCGAAGTAACTTTTGAATGTAGATATAACCTGACTCTTAACACTCTCATCAGCTTCATGCTCCAAATATACCTTCAATTCGCCTGGGACACTTTGAACACACTTGTAAGATAACTCTAAACCATATTCTAATGCTAGAGTTTTAAAAACATAATATAGGGTTAAAGAAGGGAATTGAGAGTCTTTTTTACCAATAATAGTAACACCAACTCTACCTGTAACCTCTTTAATAATTTTATGACTCCTCCCGCAAGCACATTTTTCATCAGACAGCACTACATAATCACCTAATTCATACCTAATTGTAGGAAATGAACGGGCAATAAGATTCGTAACATAAACTTTACCCTCAAACACCTCAACAAAACAGGTCTCTTCATTAATATGCATGTTACCAATAGGGCACTCAAAAGCTATAATCCCAGATTCAGCAGAACCGTACTCACTTACGACCTTACACCCAAAAACATCTTTAGTGATTTTATGATAATGTGGGTAAATCTTCTCAGAAGTGCCTTTGATTAATTTAATATTATCAAACTTGAGCCCTTGGGAAGCTGCTATTTTAGCAACTTCATAAATCATAGAGCTATAACCTTCAATGTATTTAGCACTTGAAAGCTTACTAAGAAACTTATTAAGCTCCCTTTCAGAATATGAAAAAACTCTAAATCTATTAACTAAAGAGTCAAGAAATCGAGTCTTCAATGAAGAAATAAAAGAGCTATCAAAGCCCCAAAAGTATCCATTTTTATCATAAGGATAAACATCAAACCAACTCATACCACGAAATATAGAGGCTCGGTTGTATGAGTCCCAAAATTCATCTTTATAAAAAGTCAGTGCCTGTCCAGTAGAGCCTGATGTTTCAGAAAAAAATAACTTTTTGAATGAGAAACTATTATTTGTATGTATCTCGCTATTAAATTCTATTAGTTCACTCTTAGAAGTAAAAGGTAACTTTTCTAGAATTAGAAATGGACTTTTGTTCCTCAACTTACTATAGCCTATTGAGTCAAGTTTAGACTTGTAAAACTTAGAGTGCTTAAAGCAAAAATCTAAAAGATCGCGAATTCGATTTTCTTGAATCAACCTTAACTCTTCTTCAGAAGCAAACTCAGTACTTTTAAGCTCATTATATGCAAGTTTTAGACTTTTATTTCGGTAGATACAACCTATTTTGAATACTAACTTGCTAAGCATTTTCGTTCCCTTTAGGCTTTGCAATTAAAAATATAAGAATCTCACTGACCCTGACTTTTAGTTTTAAACAAACAGAAATCAGTCTATCAATTAAAGCATAGAGCTTAACCTTTCTATTCTTTGTAATCACGGGTTTAATACCCTGCATATTTAAAACATTAAGCATCGAGTGTTCTAAAAAAATAGCTAAACATTTCCTATCATATTCAGATTCAGTTATGGGCTTTAATCGAGATACTTTATACCAGCCACTTAAGAAGCTTTTCGGTATCAACCAAGCATCTATTCTGCTCTTTAATTTATCAGTGTTAGCAAAAAATGTGATTAAGTAATTTCCAGGAACAACCCATCCCTTTTCAACTTCAAACTGAGGAGGAGTTAGTCTAATTTCTCTTCTATTAGAGCTCTTTAGATTTAAACAAAAAAAGCATGTCGGTATTATATTGTAGTCAACTTTAGATTCAGTCATACCAAAAACAAACTCTCCAGACTTATCAAGAGTTAAGAACTCTCGATAAACTTGCAAGTACAAAGGGATAAAATGATAATCAAATATTGTATCATTCATTACAACAATCGAGCATTCTTCAACTGACGCCATCGTTCTTAGAATAGAATTCACCCCATAATTATAGCCAGTAAACTCAAAAAGAAAATTAACTTGTGCCTGTGGAATAATTGTATTATCGAAAACGAAAGGCTTAGAAGTGTCAACTAAGAATACATCATCAGAATTAACATTAAATTTTTCAGACACTTTGTGTTTTAGTAGTTGTCCATCATTACCATGATGAACCATAAGAAACTTAATTTTCCTCACCAAATACTCCTAAAATAACATCATACAAGCAAGTTACTTGATCACCGTTTTAGAGTTACTTTCCATATTGTAATTACGTATTAATAAAGCAATACAAATCCAAGGAACAGGATTACCAATAGTTCCAATAAAAAACAAATAAAATAGAAATAAACAAATAACTGGATAAAAATCAGATTTTATTAAAGGTTTAACTAAAACAGGAGATAAGATAGATAATACTATTATCAAGCCAATAACTCCCATATCTAATGTTACAGATGCAATATACGAAGTAGGCCTAACTGCAACAAAATCACTGTATCTATGGGCAAAATAGCTGATTTCATGATAAAGAAACCCTGAAGATCTTAATGCTTCAAGTGAGCTATATTCCCAAAAACCAACGCCACCACCAAATAGATTATTAAAACCAAAAAGGTATGAAGTGTGAACAGATATACCTCGAAAACCAGAAACATTAAGGAAAAGTTTATATAATTCATCAACTGGCGTATTTAAAACAATAGAAAAAACTTCTAAGGCCCTGATTTCGATACTTGAAAAAAACAATAAGATTACAGACAAAAAACTTGCGAGAATAGCAAAGAAACCAGTAGTCAAAACAACCTGCTTAAATGTAAAATAGACGAGGAAGTATAACATTCCTGTTGCAGATCTTGTTACAGTTATTAAGAATAATAAAATTAAAAAATCAAAAATAAGATCTTTAACTTTTGACAATTGGAAAGTTAGATATCTTAATGTAAGTGAAATAAAAATAAATTCCAAACTAGCACGAGAAGGTTCAGAAGATAACAAAGAAGCGCCTCTTCCTAAGCCAAGTAATTCACCATTACCTCTAGGTATAAGTAATTTTATGATAATATCTAAACCAATTAGGCTGCCGATACCACTAAATTGAAGAAGACCTACAACTAACAAAAGATAGAAAAAATACCTTAATAATCTAGAGTATAAATTAAATTTATACTCACTAACCGTTAAGATAGCGAAGAAAATTAAAATAGGGTTTAGATAAGCTATTACTGACCTTACCACATCAGAATTTTCAGATTGATTTCTAACAAATCCGTAAATTATTGAAAAAGCAATCAAAATTAAAAAAGTCATTATCTTTTTTGGAATTGTAAATGTAAATCCATCTAAATCATCAGCATTTTTTTTGAAAAAAAGTAAAATTGCAACTAAGAAGGCATAAGGAAAAACCTCAGCATGCAATAAAGAAAAAGTAACTGAAGGAATAAAGGTTAAAAAAAGCAGTAAAGCCCAAAAGAGACTATTTATATTAGACGACTTTACCAAAGTTCCCCCTAAAATAATCTAATATCCCTTTAACAAACGCTTTTAATTTTGATACTTTCCCTTTCTCAAAGAAAACAATCTTAAATAGATCATAAAACAAACTTAATAAGATAGAGTAATTTTTTCTTTTAAATAAAGCTTTATAGGCCCTGAAGAACCTTAGTTTATTTCTAGTAATATAATACCTTCTAAATGGACTATAATTACACACAATAACATTAAAATTCAAAAACTTATGAATCACAGGATCATCACCTAACCCATGATTCAATATAATTGAATTATCTATCATTACAGAATAGCCATTAGCATTGAGCTTTATACAAAAATCCCAATCCACACAGTCGATAAAGTAATCCTCATCGTAACCTGATACTTTTTTTGCTATCTCTATATTAACTAAGTTACCAGAAGTCATTACAATATCCGAAACTGAAAAACCACAAATGGAACTACTGTCAAGTATACCAGATGTGTGTTTAGGTGATAAAATACCTGTATTATATGGGATTTCTATTAGCTTAGACTTAAATACCGAAAACTCAGATTCAATAAAACTTGAATCTTGGTCCATAGTTAAAAGCCAACCGTCATTATAACGATTTAATGCATAGTTTAATGCTATGGATATCCCATCATTACAACCATTATAGATATATTTTATTTTATCACTTAGTAGTTCTTTAAATACCTGTAAATTACATGAGCTAGAATTATCATAAATTAGTAGCTCATCTAAACAATTACAATATGATCTTATATTTTCAACCACATCAACATCAGGATTAAACACCACAACGATACCGTATACATTATCAGTCATATCCAACAGAACTCATTATATTAGCAACCCTTATAATTAACTTATCATACAAATGTATAATAAAGTCTTTAAATCCGATTGATTTTCTAAGTGGTTTTAGATAATTAAATCCAAATCGATAAGAGAGTGCGGAATTAAGGGTGTTTCGTGTGCTATGAAGGCTAATGTTAGTAACTGTCCCTCTGTTCAGAAGATGATTCACTAATTTATATTTTTCAATTAAAAACTCTCGTCTTTTAAGTACGGAATCATATTTTAATTTATTTATTTTTGCAGTAATACTAGTATTTTTTATACCAATTACATTAGTCTCATGCTGGCGATATTTAATTAATGGAGTATTAATGTATTTTATGTCTTTATTTAAAGCACAATTAGCACCAATCCAGTAATCGTGAGGAATTCCATCTGGAAAAGGCAACAAACTCATTAACGCCTTTTTTCTTACAGCTAAAGTACAACCTGTCACAAAATTACGATATAAAATATCATTGCTTGATTTAATAACATCGAAGGTTTTAGGCAATAAAAAACCTTTATTTTTCAAATCAGAATCTACTAAATATGCATTAGTAAATACCGCAGAGTTTTTATAATCTTCAAAAGCATTAAGCATAGTTTCAGCTTTATTATCTAACCAAACATCATCTTGATCTGAAAAGAAAACTAGTTCCGACTCAACTGACTCACACAATTTTTCAAAATTTTTGACATAACCCAAATTTTTAAGATTATCTTTAATAATTTTTATATTAGAATATACTTTTGAATATTTCTGTAATATGTGGAAAGTGTTATCGATTGAACAATCGTCACGTAAAATTATATTTTTAGGCTTTACAGACTGATTTAAAATACTATCAAGTTGTTCAGAAATATATTTTTCACCGTTGTATGTAGCAATGATTACATCGTACTCAGCTATCATTTTTTGTTTCTACTCCTTTGATCTTAATTAATTTACAAAAATAAAGTATCAAAAGACGTAAAAATTGGTCCGGGAATTTTAAAACATTTATAATGTACATTTTCTCACGCTTGTCATAAATCCTTGTATAAACGACAACCCTTTTTTCCCAAAAGTTCAAAACACCTAACTTCAGAGCCATATAAACAGCTTTCTTGTTGTCTTCCATAAGAGTATGGTTTAATTTGACACCATTAGATATGCCGTTTGTTCCATACTTTATTGTTTTCCTATTTAAAAAATTTATATCAATATTCATAGACAAAGCTTTTAGCAAAAAAGGATAATCTTCAAGTAATCTATAACTCTCATCGAAAAGTCCTATCTCATTAAATAAATCACGTTTATAGTAAGTTGAAGCACCAGAAATAAAATTCCCTTTAAACGCTAATCTATGTATTAACTTATAACGATCAAGAAAAATATCTCTATCAGGTTCAAGAGGTAATGGAGTGTTTTCTTTACCATCAATTATTGGCACTCTAACAGCCGTTATTATTTTAGCTCCAGATGAATTAAACTCCTTTATTATATCGTGAACAACAAAGGAATCATAAAACTCGTCATCTGCTGGCAATAGAATAATAACATCACCTCTAGATTCTATAATAGCTCTGTTTAGAGACTTTACCGTCCCAATATTAGTTATGTTCTGTAATATCCTATATTTAAATGGATAATTATAAAAGTACCTTTCAACATGATTAAGATCAAAATTCACTGTACCATCATCTAAAATTATATGCTCTACTTCAACCGTCTCTAACCCAAATTGATTTTTGACTGACTCAATAGCTATTGGAAGTAAGTTATAATTATTGTAAGTCAATGTTATTACTGACACTTTTCTTATATTCATATTTCATTTTCAGTTTTTGAAAAAAACGACTCATTTTTAATTCGCATAAGGTTTTTAGTTTATTTATATTCGAATTAAAGGGATTTTTTTTAGAAGGCGAGTTATTTTATGATCTGAACCAACCCTTATCATCAATTCTCGACTACAATAAAGGCTTACTATTACTGTTAAAGTTAACCCAATTATTGTGGCAATAATTTTTGGTAAATATATTCCAGCAATGAAAGTTAACGCAATATACGGTGTCAATTTAGTTATTAATTTCCAGACATCTACGCTCCATTTCATTCCTATAACTTTATATGTGATTATTAACATCATTATTGTATATATTACATATAATAATGAAAAGGCTTTAGCAACTCCTTCTATTCCAAACCAATTTAAAAAAAGAGAAATCAATACTAAATGTATAAGGTTAATAGATGTTTCAGTAAATAAAAATAGTTTCGAACAACCTTTAGCAAGTAATATAAATCCAAGTGGCCATGAAAGAATTCTCCCTATGCATCCAAGAGAAAACCAACGTAATAGTTCTGCTGCTTTTGTAAACTCAGAAGTATAAAACAATTCAACTAACCAAGGGGACAATGCTAGCATTGCAAGTAAGCCCGGTATTGAAATAAGAATTCCGATTTCTGTTTGTTGGTTTACTAAATTTTGCATTTTTTTATGGTTTGAATTAATTGCTGTTAAACTTGGGTAGTAATCGGCACTCATTGCACCCAATATAAAGTTAACCAACATACCTGATAAAGCAAAAGCTGCAGAAAATAATCCTACAGATATAAGATCGATTTCATGGGCAATTATAGTTCGAGTAAAATAAGCAACTAATGTAATTAACAAAGCATTCCACATTAAAACTAAGCCCATGTTTAACATTCCACCTGCAAATTTAAATGAATCTAACCACGACATCTTAAGTGGATCTATTAGTATCTTTCTCGAGATCCTCCAAGAAAAATAAAGCTCTATCAAGCTGAACAGTACTATAGCTGGAACTATACCTTGAACACCATAAAACCAATAAAAAGCTACACTAATGATACTTCCATTTATCGCACTAATAATTGTTAATTTTGCTAAATCTTTAATTCTCCTCATACCTTGAAGCAATGCTATTTGTCCGTTTTTTAGACTAATAAACATTATAGATAAACTGATTAACGCAATATCACCAGAATAATCAGAATCACCAAATGTTAATTTGCTTAATGATGTTGAAAATGTTAATACCACTAGAGTACCTAAAACACCACCTACAAAACACATTCGTCGTAAACTTAAAATAATACGACTTATATTTTCTTTATCTCCTTTAGCATCAGCTTGTGAGATATCACGCACAGCGCTATCCTTCAAACCTAATCCAGCGATTATTGCAAATAGTTCAGTTAACGTTTGATATGTCGCAACTAATCCAACACCTACAGGACCTATTAGTAAGGCGACACATTTAACACGTAACATTCCTGTAAACATATTTATTAATTGTGCGCCACCAATTAAGGATGATGACGTCAAAATTCTTGAGAAATTTTCCTTACTTTTATTCATAGACTAAAATTGTATGAAATTAAAAAATTTATGTTAATTTTGATTTTTATAATTTCCATTTATTAATCGTATCTATAACTGTATCAATATCTCTTAAGTTCATAACCGGACTCAATGGAATACTTAACACTTCATTATGAATTGCTTCAGATATTGGGAAAGTTTTAGTTTCCCAATAGTCGTAAGCATTTTGTCTGTGTGGTGGTATTGGATAATGAATAAGCGATTGGACACCATTATCTGTAAGGTAATTTGCTAATTTTTCACGGCATTTAGTTCTTACAACAAACAAATGCCAAACATGTGAATCATAATCATTTAATTCTGGGAGTTGCAAGAGAGGGTTTTTAATACCATCTAAGTAGCGCCTAGCTAAATATTGCCTTGTTCTAATTTCATTTGACAAATACTTCAATTTAACGCGAAGCATAGCTGCTTGAATTTCATCTAAACGACTATTTACTCCCTTATACTGGTTTTTATACTTTTCGTGTGAACCATAGTTACGAATCGCATCCAGCATTCTCTTAAGTTTCTCATTATCTGTAGTAATAGCACCTGCATCACCTAAAGCACCAAGGTTTTTACCTGGGTAGAAACTAAACGCTGCAGCATGACCGAATGACCCTGCTCTTTTATCACCTAACATTGCACCATGAGCTTGAGCACAATCTTCCAAAACCAAAATATCATGCTCATTAGCTATTTTCATAATCGAATTCATTGGTGAAATTCGCCCATAAAGATGAACAGGCAAGATTACTTTAGTTTTCTCAGACAGATTGTCTTTAATACCTTCTACTGTAAGATTATATGAAAGCGGATCTGGTTCAACTAATACAGGTATTAAATTATTTTCTGAGATAGCTAACACTGATGCTATGTAAGTATTTGCTGGTACAATAACTTCATCGCCATCTTTTAATTTCCCCATTTCTCTCCAAGCACGTAAAATCAGGGTTAGTGCATCAAGACCGTTGGCAACACCAATAGCATATTTAGTTCCACAGTAATGAGCAAACTCTTCTTCAAATGCTTCAAGTTCTTTGCCTAATATATACCACCCGGAATCAATTACTCTAGAACATGCCTCTTTAAGTTGTTTTTCATACTGTTGGTTTATTGCTTTTAAATCTAAAAAGTTAATCATTTATTAAAACCTTATACTGATCATGAACTACCGCTCTTGCACCAAAACCTTCTTTTTGACTTATTAAACCATTATTTAAGTAACGACCATTATCTTCATTTGAAATACCAAAATCGAAGAATTTTTTAGTTTTGTATTTTTCTTTAATCAAATGGTCTAAAACAACATCAAGCGCACCACACTTTTTGCCATCAGATGAATTTGCTAAGTATTGGGTATGAACAATGTCTTGATATTCAAACACTAGTGTCCCAGCTAGTATTTTGCCCTCCACATCTTTTCCAACAAAAAGCTTAATATTTTCTGGGAATTTACTCATTAAGTACTTAATTTCCGTTTCAGTGTGGACCGACTTAGTTTCATGCTGAAGTGATAATACTTCATTAAGCAAGTTCCAATAATCAGTCACATCTGAAATTTGCTCTACGAATACTGGTTTTTTAGTACCTTTCTTAATATTTCTTTTTCTCTGACTACCATATCGAACATCTTTCTCTAAATCGATTGTAACAGAAACATCACGCCTGAATAATTCTGCATTTATTAAAAACAACGCATATAGATCTTCTTGAGCAGGGTTACTCGAGTAAATATAAGGTACGGGCTTATATATAAATTTATTAACAACGTTAATTCTAAAAAATTCGATCAATGAATAAAAAACATCGATAATATCTTTAACTGTTATTTCATTAGTATATACCAATCCTCCAAATGTTAACCCTGCATGTGAGTAGACACAACCATCATTTATATTCGCTGGCAAAGCACATATTATCTTATTTTTTTCATTGTATATTAACAACGAAAAATCTGTAAACTTATCGGAATGATATTCTATATAATCTCTATTATATAAGAACAATCCATTTTTAGAGCTTTTTATATGATTATCCCAATCTTCCTTAAATTCTGATGAATATCTAATAATCTTCACAATCTTTTACCGAGCTTTAATACTTCAATTACAGAACAATACTCTTTAGTATCCAAATTACGAAGTTCTTTTACAATCAAAATACCATTAGAAACTTTAATATAAGCGGCATCGCATTCAAGATTAACTACCCTACCCACATGAGTATAGTAATTAACCTTTTTAAAATCAGCTTCCATTACTTCATATAGTACGTCATCTACTTTAATTATAGGCAATGGATATGGATGTACTAAAACCTTGAACAGTCTTTCTATAAATTCAATAGAACTATTAAAATCAATAATACAATCATCTATATTTCTTTTAGGTACCCATGTAGCACTATTGCTATCTTGAGCCTTTGGTATAACAGTTCCTGATATAAAACCTTTAACAATTGGGCCAAGCTCGTTTTCAATACACTCATCAAAATATTCCATAATTTGTTTAGACGATTGTTCTTCGTACTTGACATAAAATTGATGAAGTAATGGGCCATCATCCATTTTTTCATTCATTATATGAATGCTAAATCCGAGAATTGGCTCAAAATTTAGCATTGCCCAAGCCAAACTGTGCAACCCTCTATATTTTGGCAATAATGATGGATGAGTATTTATAAAGGTTTTTTTTTCTACAAGTTCTTTGGATATAAACTTCATATAACCTGCACAAACAACGGTATTTACGTCAACGTCTAGAAAATCATAAATCCGCATATCGTTATTCCGAAGTAATACGATTATATTCTTATCATCTGTTAACAAATAAATATTTTCGAAATGTTTTTGTAGCGACTTATATGCACTTACCCCGCTGTGTCCATTTGCAGCTAAAATTATACTATTCATTTTATCTTTACTCGACAACAGTTTAAAAACTCCTCATAGTCTCTGATATAGTCACTTTCATCATAAACTGAGTCAGCTAGAACCATAAGAACGCAATCTTCACTAAAATCGAACATTTCCCTCCAAATAAACGATTCAATATAGAGGCCTTGTGACGGATTATCTAATAATATCTCTATCTTCTCTACACCATCATCTAAACGAAACCGACAAGACCCCTTTAGTACAATTGCTAATTGTTTAAGTTTTTTGTGTGCATGTAAACCACGAATAACTTTAAGCTTTGTATCAAACAGGTAATACACCCGTTTAATATCAAACGGAATATTTTTATTTTCTTCAAGACTAACTAGAGAACCACGATCGTCACCGTGGCTTTGAAACTGGATTAATTTTATATCCATAATTAGGCTCCAAATTCCGCAAAGCTTTGAGCTGAGCTATCTTTATTTGACAAAATTGGTAATGATGAGATTGGCCATTCAATTCCAAGAATCTCATCATCCCATTTAATAGATATTTCAGAACCTGGGTCGTAATAATTAGTACATTTATAAACAAATTCAGCTTCATCACTCGTTACATAAAAACCATGAGCAAAACCTTCTGGTACCCATAATTGTCGTTTATTTTCTGAAGATAAATATACGCCAACCCATTGTCCAAAAGTGAGTGAATCTTTGCGGACATCTACCGCAACATCAAACACCTCACCTGAAATTACACGTACCAGCTTGCCTTGAGTGTTTTCAGTTTGGAAGTGAAGTCCGCGCAATATGCCTTTTTTGGATTTAGAGTGGTTGTCTTGCACAAAATGGGTTGGTTTACCTGTTACTAAATCTTCAAACTGTTTTTGCTGCCAGGTCTCCATAAAAAAACCACGCTCATCGCCAAACACGGTTGGTTCGATTATTTTTACATCCGGTATTTTTGTATCGATAATTTTCATTTATTACTCGTATTCTTTAATTCTGTTCAAGGCTAATTGCCAATTGCTTTGTTTAATATCAAAAGCACTTTCTAACTTGCTGCAATCTAGGCGAGAATTTGCTGGCCTCGGGGCAGGGAGATGATAATCAGTTGCAGGTATTTTATTAAGAGTTTTTAAAACTAAAGGTATTTTAGCTTGCTTTGCATGATCAAATATTGATTTGGCAAATTTATACCAACTAACATGCGGATACCCAGAAAAGTGGTATACACCTGATTGTTCTTCATTTTTATATCTTTTCGAAATACTTATAGCTGCATCAGCAATATCGCCTGCATAAGTTGGTCCACCAAATTGGTCGCCAATAATGTCTAACTCTTCTCTAGTTTTACCTAATTTAAGCATAGTTTTGACGAAATTGTGTCCATGTTCACCAAATACCCAAGCGGTACGTAAGATTACATTCTTACAGCTAGTGTTCTGTATCGCTTGTTCACCAGCTAACTTGCTTTTACCGTAAATGCCTTGTGGGTCTGGTTTATCTGTCTCGACATATGGCTCTTGTTTATTGCCAGCAAACACATAGTCAGTTGATATATGTATTAATAACGCATCGTACTTTATCGCCTGTTCTGCTAAGTATTTAGGACCATATTCGTTTACAACAAAACTGTTCTCGATATCAGTTTCTGCTTTGTCGACACTCGTATGTGCCGCGCAGTTAATAATAATATCTGGTCGAATCTCAATGCACTTTTCAGCAACAGCGACTTGACAGGTGATGTCTAAACTAGCCCTATCAAAACTATAAACCTCAAATTCTTCTTTCAGTTTTTTTAATTTTTGTGACAGCAAATAACCTACCTGACCATTACTGGCAGTCACTAAGACTTTTTTTATAGCTAGAGACACTACTTTACCTCTTCGACTAAACGGTTGAGATATTTACCATACTCATTTTTTAGCATAGGTTTGGCTAGAGCCAACAGCTTTTCATTAGATAACCAACCATTACGCCATGCGATCTCTTCTAGACACGCGACTTTTAGTCCTTGAACCTTCTCGATTGTTTGAACAAAACCTGATGCTTCATGCAAACTTTCATGCGTGCCTGTATCTAGCCACGCAAATCCACGACCTAGAAGTTCAACATTTAATGAACCGTCGTTTAGGTACATTTCGTTCAAGGTAGTAATTTCAAGCTCTCCACGCTCTGATGGTTCAACCTGTTTAGCCCAATTCACTACGCGATTATCATAAAAGTAAAGACCTGTAACCGCATAATTAGACTTAGGTACTTTAGGTTTTTCTTCGATAGATAGGGCTTTGAAGTTTTCATCAAACTCGACCACACCAAAACGCTCTGGATCTTTTACTTGATAACCAAATACTGTAGCTATTGCTCGTTCTGTTTTAGCTTTTGCACTTAACAACTGCTCACTAAAATGCTGACCATAATAAATGTTATCGCCTAGAACCAAACAAACAGAACCACCACCAATGAACTCTTCACCAATAATAAACGCTTGCGCTAAACCATCCGGGCTTGGCTGAATAGCATATTCAAGATTGATACCATAATCTGAACCATCACCTAAGAGACGCTTAAAGCCCTCCTGGTCTTCTGGTGTAGTGATAATTAGAATATCTCTAATACCCGCCAACATCAGTGTTGATATTGGGTAGTAAATCATTGGTTTATCGTAAATGGGTAACATCTGCTTTGATGTGCCACGAGTCAATGGGTATAAACGAGTACCTGAACCACCAGCTAAAACTATCCCTTTCATAAATCTCCCTCAAACTGCCCTAATAGTTCACGTTGGTATGAACCATTTTGCACATTTTTACACCATTGTTCGTTATCTAAATACCACAGTATTGTTTTTCTAAGACCAGTTTCAAAAGATTCGACCGGTGTCCAACCCAATTCTCTTTGCATTTTAGTCGAGTCAATCGCGTAACGTCGGTCATGTCCTGGACGATCAGAAACATAGGTAATTTGCTTACTGTATTTGGAATCCTTAGGTACTAAGCTATCCAAAATATCACAAATGGTTTGTACTACTTCTAGATTTTTCTTCTCGTTGTGGCCACCTATGTTATAGGTCTCGCCTACTTTACCTTCCTTCACTACCTTGTAGAGTGCACGAGCGTGATCTTCAACAAACAACCAGTCTCGTATTTGGTCGCCTTTACCGTAAATTGGTAAGTCTTTACCTTCTAATGCATTCAATATAACTAACGGAATAAGTTTTTCAGGGAAATGATAAGGCCCGTAATTGTTTGAGCAGTTGGTTACAATCGTAGGTAATCCATAAGTACGCAGCCAGGCTCGTACTAAGTGATCACTTGATGCTTTAGATGATGAATATGGACTTGAAGGTGCATAAGGTGTCGATTCTAAAAACATGGGAAGCTCACTCCCTTCAGGAACTTCATCAGGATGAATTAAATCTCCATAAACCTCATCAGTTGAAATATGGTGAAAACGGAAAGCGTGTTTTGAAGCTTCATCCAACTTATTCCAATATTCACGTGTCGTTTCTAACAATGTGTAGGTACCGATCACATTCGTTTCAATAAAAACAGCAGGACCAGTTATCGAACGGTCAACATGAGATTCAGCCGCCAAATGCATGACCGCATCTGGCTTGTGAATATTGAATACTCTGTTTAGCTCAGTGGGGTCACAAATGTTAACTTGTTCAAATTCGTAACGTTCACTTGCTTCAATTGAAATTAACGATTCCAAATTACCAGCGTATGTCAAGCAATCAACGTTGACTACAGAGTCGTTGGTGTTTTTAATAATATGACGAACGACTGCAGAACCAATAAAACCTGCACCGCCGGTAACGAGAATTTTCACTAAATAGACCTTCTTTGATAAGTTTTTTAATACGTTAGGTTGAATCAGTAAGTATAATTGATACGACTAAAATTAATAACTTAATTATTGTATAATAAACGTTTGGTCACTTAAATAATCAAACCAAAAATATAAGTTTTTAAAGATGATAATTTTACCAAGTATCAATCATGGGTGATAAAGAACGATAACAACCATTATCGCTTAACTTGTTCCTGCAACTCTGCAATCTCTTGCTTCAACAAGTCGTATTCTTCTAATTTGCGTTTTAAAAACGAGGCCGTTATCTCTGATTTTTCAATCATCCCCATCGGCGTCAAAAAATACGCATAGCCTTTTTTATTATCCGATTTAGCAAAGTTCTCAACTTTTACCAAGCCCTTGTCTACCAATGCTTTAACACAATAATTAATGCTGCCTAAGCTGACACCCAGCTCAGCTGACAGTTCACGCTGACTGGCTGATGGGTTAGCCTCTAATGCTTGCATCACTTTAAAGCGGACAAATTCGCGTTGTGTAGGTGACAAAATACGCCTCAAATCGCCTCTACTGGTTTAGGACGAATGAATGGTTAATGATAGATGTTGAATGTATTCACTCTCTGTTTTGGAGTGCATATTTTAGTAGCGGACAGGCTACCGCAAGGTTTGCATATAATAAAGTGTGCAATCCTTGCTAAAAATTGTGTGAATTATTTTTGAAAAAGCGTGTTCTCAATGTCAAAAAATCATGCAAAATTTAGCTTGCATGTTCACGACGCGAACAATAGCAAATTCGCTTACTCACCACAATAAGAAAAAGTCTTAGATGAACGATTTTATTGGGTAAATAAGCGGTTTTGTCTGTAGATATTAATTGGAGGCGTCGTCTTTACGACTAAAGTGACGAACTAATACGATGAGCACACCGAGCATACCGCCGAGCATAGTCCCTAAAACAGCAATTAATGCGCGTTTAGGCTTTGCTTTAAGTTCTGGTACCACCGCCGGATCAAGTGTTTTAAA
>Ga0233438_10001676_pt1 | contig 23620 bp, 16 predicted proteins | sample SI_123_September_FD_182720 | JGI IMG/M metagenome (GOLD analysis project Ga0233438, IMG submission 182720) | Seawater microbial communities from Saanich Inlet, British Columbia, Canada - SI_123_September2016_10_MG | ecosystem: Environmental > Aquatic > Marine > Inlet | place: Canada: British...
GTGCGCAGCGCGCTGCTTCTAGCGCATAAAAAAAGCATCTCAAAAGAGATGCTTTTGCGGTCTGGACGGGACTCGAACCCGCGACCCCCTGCGTGACAGGCAGGTATTCTAACCAGCTGAACTAACAGACCGTTGCTGAAAAACATTTTTACAAACGCTTCTTATAGTTAGCGGTTGCAAATATAGGTGCTGTTTTGCTTATTCACAATAATTTTTTCATAAAAATCAATAGATTTTTAAGGAATAAAAAAACGGAGGCGTAGTTTCTTCATTTACAACTGATTGCTCGACTTTCTTCTTCAATGTTCTGACCCAGAACTTTTCTTGTTCTAGAAAACTTTTTACTAAAACCATACAACTGCCCAAAACTCGCAAAAACAAGCCCGCCGACAATAAAGCCTCTTTTTCGATGGATTTTAAACACGGTTCCTCTATTTTTGCAATATGAAATTCAAATTGCAGTCTGCTTACCAACCTACGGGAGACCAGCCCGAAGCCATTCAACAATTGGTCGAAGGGATTGAAAATGGCGACAAATACCAAACACTATTGGGGGTTACAGGTTCTGGGAAAACCTTTACCGTGGCCAATGTGGTCGAAAAAGTAGACCGTCCCACCCTGGTACTAGCGCATAACAAAACGTTGGCGGCACAATTGTACGAGGAGTTCAAGCAGTTTTTTCCCAACAATGCCGTGGAATATTTTGTTTCGTACTACGACTATTACCAACCGGAAGCTTATATCCCTGCCAGTGGTGTGTTTATTGAAAAAGACCTGTCCATCAATGAAGACATTGAGCGACTGCGAATCAGTACCTCCTCTGCCCTTTTGTCGGGAAGAAGAGATGTACTCGTCATCGCCTCCGTATCGTGCTTGTACGGTATTGGAAATCCTGTAGAGTTTAAAAAAAATGTGATCACCATTGAACGAGACCAAGCCATTGCGCGCACGAAATTTCTGCATCTTTTGGTCACCAGTCTCTACGCTCGTACCGAAACCGAAATCAAAAGCGGCACCTTTAAGGTCAAAGGAGATACCATTACCATCTACCCTTCTTACGGCGAATATGCGTACCGCGTGCATTTTTTTGGAGATGAAATTGAAGAAATCGAATCTTTTGATGTCGAAAACAACCGCATTGTGGAAAATTTTGAAAGTTTGAACATCTATCCTGCCAATTTGTTTGTCACCAGTCCAGATGTTCTGCAAAATGCCATTCATCAAATTCAAGACGACATGGTAAAGCAGGTGGCTTATTTTGAAGAAATTGGAAAACATCTGGAAGCCAAACGCCTGAAAGAGCGCACCGAGTTTGACTTGGAAATGATTCGTGAATTGGGCTATTGCAGCGGTATTGAAAATTACTCGCGGTACCTCGACGGTAGAAATCCGGGAACACGCCCCTTTTGTTTGCTGGATTATTTCCCAAAAGACTATTTGATGGTCATCGACGAAAGTCATGTCACCGTCCCACAAACACACGCCATGTATGGTGGCGATCGCTCTCGAAAAGAGAACTTGGTGGAATTCGGATTTCGACTTCCGGCAGCCATGGACAACCGTCCCTTGAAATTTGAAGAATTTGAAGCCATACAAAACCAAGTGTTGTATGTGAGCGCTACTCCTGCGGATTATGAATTGGAAAAATCAGAAGGCCTTTTTGTAGAACAAATCATCCGACCTACTGGACTCTTGGACCCCGTGATCGAAGTGCGCCCAAGCCAAAATCAAATCGACGATTTGACAGAGGAAATCCAGCAGAGAATCGAATTGGACGAACGGGTTTTGGTGACTACTTTGACCAAAAGAATGGCCGAAGAATTGACCAAATTCTTAACCCGTATTCAAATTCGTTGCCGTTACATACATTCGGATGTAGATACCTTGGAACGGGTAGAAATTTTGCAAGATTTGAGAAAGGGTCTTTTTGATGTTTTGATTGGTGTCAATCTTTTGCGAGAAGGCTTGGACTTGCCAGAAGTTTCGCTGGTTGCCATTTTAGATGCGGACAAAGAAGGCTTTTTGCGCTCGCACCGTTCGTTGACACAAACGGTCGGAAGAGCGGCCAGAAATGTGAACGGAAAAGCCATTTTGTATGCAGATAAAATCACCAACAGCATGCAATTGACGATTTCTGAAACCCAACGAAGGAGAGCAAAACAAACACAATACAACACCGACAACGGCATTACCCCGACCCAAATCAAAAAGAAACTGGACAACAGTCTGATTCAAAACCAAGGAACTTCCTATTCTTCCATGGAGGATCAAATGGCCGCCGAAGAAAACGTAGATTACTTGACGAAAGAAGAGATTGAAAAACGCATCAAGGCCAAACGAAAAGACATGGAACAGGCTGCCAAAAACTTAGACTTTTTGGCGGCAGCACAACTGCGTGATGAAATTGAGGTTTTGAAAAAAAAGCGCTGACAAGGATTGCTTTCATTCGCCAAAAAAAACACAGGTCCTAATTCAACACGTCGGTGCGCAAAATTCTTCAAAGAATTCACATCTGACCGAACGGTTTGCCGAGCAATGCACCCAGTGGGCTGTTGATCTGAAACTCCAAAAGCCTGGTCAAGTGCTTTCGGAAAGAAGACGAAGCCCTTTCAAACAGCAGACGAAGTCCTAATTTTTCGGGTTGATTTTTGGACCCTGGAAAAAAATGAAAAGTCCAAAAGCTCGAATATTCAAGCCTGGAATGCAGGACAGCAAAGAAAAGCATTGGATTCTTGGCAAGAAAAAAAAGTGCCTAAAAAAAGCGTCCAAGAAAATCTTGAACGCTTTTTGATCTGACAAAATGCAGGTGTATTATTTTACTGGTTTCACAGTTTTGATAATTCTTGCAGCAATTTTGTAAGGATCTCCATTGGAAGCTGGACGACGGTCTTCCAACCATCCTTTGTAGCCTTTTTCCACTGCGATAATTGGAATACGAATAGAGGCTCCTCTATCAGAAACTCCCCATGAGAAATCATTGATAGACGCCGTTTCGTGCAATCCAGTCAAACGTTGATCATTTTGATCACCATATACCTCGATGTGTTCTTTTGTTACCGGACGGAAAGCTTCACAGATTTCTCCATATTTTTCAGCAGAACCACATTCTCTTAAAATAGAATTTGAGAAGTTTGCGTGCATTCCAGAACCGTTCCAGTCTCCTTTGATTGGTTTTGGGTGGTATTCAATGTACCATCCAAACTTTTCTGTCAAACGGTCTAATAAATATCTAGCAATCCAAATTTCATCTCCAGCTTTCTTTGCTCCTTTTGCAAACAATTGGAATTCCCATTGTCCAGAAGCCACCTCTTGGTTGATTCCTTCAAAGTTCAATCCAGCTTCGATACACAAATCTGCATGCTCTTCAACGAAGTCTCTACCAAAAGTATTTTTTCCACCAACAGAACAGTAGTACATTCCTTGAGGTCCAGGGTAACCACCGATAGGGAACCCTAATGGCAATTGCGTTTCTCTATCCATGATAAAGTATTCTTGCTCAAATCCGAACCAGAAGTCGTTGTCGTCATCTTCAATCGTAGCACGACCATTAGACTCATGAGCAGTTCCGTCCGCATTCAATACCTCTGTCATTACCAAATACCCGTTGATACGCGCTGGATCTGGATAAATTGCAACAGGTTTCAAAATACAATCAGAAGATCCTCCTGACGCTTGTTGCGTAGACGATCCGTCAAAGGACCAATTTCCTAGTTCTTCCAAAGTTCCTTGAAAGTTTTCGTGTTCCTCAACTTTGGTTTTACTTCTCAAGTTTTGAGTTGGTTTGTAACCATCTAACCAAAGGTACTCTAATTTAATTTTCGCCATAATAGGTTCTATGTAATGTGATTAATAAACTTTATTGATTTCTTGGGCAAATATAGGACTAAATTTTTGATGCTTCACATATAATTTACGTAATTATACGTAGAAATGCCCTTTTTTAAGACTCGTTAATAAAAGCTTGCAATAATTTAGGATATCACATTTTGATTTTTATTTTATTCCATTAAATGAAATACAAAAGGCTCTTTTCAAACATGTTTGCACCTTGAATTTCCATGACCGAAAGAATGAAATGCTTTTTTTTCGACGCTAATTTGGGCAAGTTTTGTTCGATTTCGACAGGGAGGAACCTGCGTTCCCTGGTGCAGATGTGCCGTGAAACCTTTTGTTTTTTCTCGGAAACGAGCCCTCTGTTCAGCAAAAAAGCAAGGCTCGAAAAAAGCACTGAAAAAGCCCGCTATTTTGACAGATATTCGCTTCAATTAATTAACTTTGCATTTTTCAAAGCAGCATTCAATTATGAGTTCAGAAATTAGTAAAAGATACAGTCAGCGCGGGGTTTCGGCTTCCAAAGAAGACGTACACAAGGCCATCAAAAACGTTGACAAAGGTTTGTTTCCACAAGCATTTTGTAAAATTGTACCCGATCATTTGACCGGAGACGAGGACTATTGTCTGATCATGCACGCCGATGGCGCTGGAACAAAATCTTCTTTGGCCTACATGTATTGGAAAGAGACGGGAGATATTTCTGTTTGGAAAGGGATTGCACAAGACGCTTTGATTATGAATGTCGATGATTTGCTCTGTGTGGGCGCTACGGATAATATTTTGCTGTCCTCTACCATCGGTCGAAATAAAAACCGCATTCCCGGAGAGGTCCTTTCCGCCATTATCAACGGCACGGAAGAATTGTTGGAAGACTTGAAGAATTTTGGTGTCGAAATTCACTCTACCGGAGGAGAAACTGCCGATGTAGGAGATTTGGTACGTACCATCATTGTAGATTCTACAGTGACCGCGCGTATGAAACGCAAAAACGTGGTGGACAATGCAAATATCAAAGCAGGAGATGTGATTGTTGGTTTGGAATCCTTTGGACAAGCAACCTATGAAAAAGAATACAACGGCGGCATGGGCTCGAATGGATTGACTTCCGCTAGACACGATGTGTTTGACAACTATTTGGCAGAAAAATACCCCGAAAGTTTTGATGCCGAAGTGCCGGAAGATTTGATTTATTCTGGAAAAGTGAAATTGACGGATGCTGTGGAAAACGCTCCCATTGATGCCGGAAAGTTGGTGCTGTCGCCGACCCGAACCTACGCACCGATTGTCAAAGAAATCTTAGACACTTATACTCCAAGAGAAATCCATGGAATGGTGCACTGCAGTGGAGGCGCACAAACGAAAATATTGCATTTCGTGAAAAATTTACACATTGTCAAAGACAATTTGTTTGACGTACCGCCTTTGTTCCAATTGATACAAGAACAATCTGGAACAGATTGGAAAGAAATGTACCAAGTTTTCAATATGGGACACCGCATGGAAATCTATGTGCCCGAAGAACTTGCAGCTGGCATCATCGCAATTTCAAAATCGTACAATGTCGATGCGAAAATTGTAGGACGCGTGGAAGCTTCCGAAACAAAAAAATTAACCATTACGAGCGAATTCGGAACGTTCGAATATTAGCTTTTTTCCAAATAAGCTGCAAAAGACTGACTCTCAAGTTGGTCTTTTGTCGTGTAAAAGAGCCCTTTTAAAAAACGTAAATTTGCAAGTAGCCTAAAGCATACAGAAGATGTTAGACAAACTAAGAATATTCAAGCAGCGTTATGATGAAGTGTCGGATTTGATCATTCAACCCGATATTATCATGGATCAAAAACGCTATGTAAAACTCAACAAGGAGTACAAAGATTTGGGACAAATTGTAGAGAAAGCAAACGAATACGAGACACTTTTGAACAACAGAGAGGAAGCCAAAGAAATCATTTCAGACGGTTCAGATGCCGAGATGGTAGACATGGCCAAAATGGAATTGGACGAGGCCAATGCTCAGATTCCTAAAACGGAAGAAGAAATCAAGTTTTTATTGATTCCAAAAGATCCGGAAGATGCGAAAAATGTCATTGTTGAAATCAGAGCGGGAACAGGTGGAGACGAAGCGAGTATTTTTGCAGGTGATTTGTACCGCATGTATACCAAATATTGCTCAGACAAAGGTTGGAAAACTGAAATAGAAGATATCAGTGAAGGAACTTCCGGTGGTTTCAAAGAAATTATTTTTAGCATTTCTGGACCGGATGTGTATGGAGACATGAAGTTTGAATCGGGAGTTCACCGAGTACAACGAGTGCCTCAAACAGAAACGCAAGGAAGAGTGCATACCTCTGCGGCTACCGTGATGGTATTGCCCGAAGCAGAAGAGTTTGATATTGACATGAAAATGAGTGACATCCGTATCGATTATTTTTGTTCGTCAGGACCGGGTGGACAATCGGTTAATACCACCTATTCTGCGGTGCGTTTGACACACGTTCCTACAGGATTGGTAGCGCAATGTCAAGACCAAAAGTCGCAACACAAAAACAAGGACAAAGCAATGAAAGTATTGCGTTCTCGTTTGTACGAGCAAGAATTGGAGAAAAAATTAGCTGCCGATGCTCAGAAAAGAAACTCTTTGGTTTCCAGTGGAGATCGTTCTGCGAAAATCAGAACCTACAATTATCCTCAGGGACGTGTAACGGAGCACCGTATTGGACTGACTTTGTACGACTTGTCCAAAGTAATCAATGGAGACATTCACAAAATTGTAGAAGAGTTGAAATTGGCAGAGAACACTGAGAAATTGAAAGAATTGGGAGAGGCTTTGTAAGCTTTTCTTCTGGTCTGGTTCTGCATTTTTTTGCACGCATGTTTCGTTCGTAAAATCTTCATACATAGCTACACGAAACGGCAAAAAAAGCCAAAACAGATGTGTTATTGTATTGCTACTTGAGAAATGAAAAAAAGGTAACTCACAAGCAGCACAAAACCCTCCAATTTGCCCAGTTTCATTTTGTCAAATAAAAATGTCAACGGTAAAACTGCAAAAGAAATGGCCAACATCCAATAAACATCACTCTGCAACAGGGCTTGATCGGTCACCTTTATGGGAGAGACGAGGGATGTCAAACCTAAAACAGCCAAAATATTGAACACGTTGGAACCTATCAGATTTCCCAAGGAGATGGCTTTTTCTCTTTTCAAAATTGCGATCAAAGACGCGGACAGCTCTGGAATGCTTGTTCCGATAGACACGACTGTAACTCCAATGATTCTTTCACTGACTCCGTAATAGGAAGCCGTATGTACCGCTCCGAAAATCAACAACTCGGAACCTCCCCAAAGCGCAAAGGATCCCACAATAAGATAAAAGGCATTTTTATAAAGCGGCACCGCAGCTTCTTCTTCTGGAATGTCTTCTGGACTTGCTGCTTTTTGAAATTTTAGCAGGTATACTAAAAACAGGAGCAACAAGAAAAACAGCAAAGCTCCTTCATAGGATTGCAGGACGCCGTCAAAGATCAAAAACACATACAAAAGCACTGCAGACAACATCATGACGGGCCAATCTGTTCTGTAAAAACTTTTTTCCACGTGTATGGTAGACAGTAGCACCGTTACGCCGAGAACGAGCCCGAGGTTTGCAATATTGGAACCCAAAACGTTTCCAACGGCCAAATCGGCATGTCCTTGCATCGCAGATTTCAAACTGACAATCAGCTCTGGTGCGGAAGTAGCAAAAGACACAATGGTCATTCCGATGACGATTTTAGGAATTTTTAAAAATAATGAGAAGCCCACAGCGGATTTCAACAACCAATCCCCTCCGAAAATCAAGAACACCAGACCTCCTATTATGCAAACTGCATCCATGTCGCAACACTTTCTAATTTGTTGGGCAAAGATACTTTTTCTCAAGCAACCTGACTTTTATTTTTTTTGTTTTTTTAAAGTTCGGAATTTTCGTAATTTTAAATTTTTAAAACTCAAACCTCATGAAAAAACAACTCTTCCGTACGCTTGCCAAAGGCAATCGCTTGGTTTTTCCTTCGTTCGGAAAAAAGCAATTGGACATGAGCAAAGCCAAAAAATGGCAACTTGCCATTATAGGATACCGTGCTTTTGTTACCAAAAATGCACTCTCTAATTGATCTACTTATGTCTGAACAATCCGCTCACACCCGACTGCATGTCGGATCTTTTATCGAAATACAAAGATTGGAGTCTGACCTTGCGCAGGTCAACATTCCTTGTCTGATCAAAAACAATCATGAATCGGCCAGGCTGGCGGGTTTTGGTGCGATGCAATCCCATGTTGAACTTTATATTTTTGAAAAGGATTTGGAAACGGCCTCTCAAATTTTAAAAAACCTATTGGACGAAATTAATTGATTTATTTTCTAAAAATACTTTTATTTTGATGATATATATGTATATTTGCAACCGCTTAACGGCCGCGTGGCGCAACTGAATAGCGCACTTGATTACGGCTCAAGAGGTTATAGGTTTGAATCCTATCGCGGTCACAAATTACCCTTGTCAATCGATTGATTTTCAAGGGTTTTTTATTTGCCTCTTTTTCTTTGGCAACAACGCGCTTGCCTTGCTCCTTCTTTGTTTTGATTTCAAATACTTCCAAGAACTTTTTTTCAAACAGCACAGACTTTAGAACCGCATACATTCCTATGTGCGTTCCCTGTCAAAATTGTTTCGAAAGCTCCTAAAAACAGAAAAGCCTCACAAATATTCAATTTGTGAGGCTTGTTTTCTGTGAGCGCAGAAGGATTCGAACCTTCGACCGCCTCCTTAGAAGGGAGGTGCTCTATCCAGCTGAGCTATGCGCCCATTATAAATTCAAAGAATTTACAATGCAAAATACTTTCTTTATACTCAGTCGGGGTGGCAGGATTCGAACCTGCGACCTCCTCGTCCCAAACGAGGCGCGATGACCGGGCTACGCTACACCCCGATTTTGTATACTGCAATGGCTGCTTGGAATGTTCCGAGCATCCACGCAAAAAGCATGTTTGATTGAAAATTGCGGAGAGGAAGGGATTCGAACCCCCGGTACCCGTAAAGGTACAACTCCTTAGCAGGGAGCCCCGTTCGGCCACTCCGGCACCTCTCCTAGATTTACAATCTATATTTTCTATGTAAAAGAACGTATTTTTGCGAGTGCAAATGTAAGCCTCCATTTAGTATTTCACAACATTTTTCCTACTTTTTTTCATTGAAAAAGGCAAAAAGAAAAGGAAGCTGCCTCCCAGTAGGATTTGGAAAAACAGGAATTGATCTGTATTGGATGCAGCCTTCACAATACAGCCTCTTATGCGGGGTATTCGATACGCACGTGGTATATGTTTTTCAATTTCTTTTTCAAGACTTTTTTAATGGTTTCAATTTCTCGAAAAGTAATCGCTGCATTTCGAAACTGTCCGTCTGCCATTTGTCGGTCGGTGATTTTATCAATCAGTGCATCAATGGCTTGCGCAGAGGGATCTTTCAAACTTTTAGACGCCGCCTCTGCCGTGTCACTCATCATCAAAATCGCTGTTTCTTTGGAAAAAGGTATGGGACCGGGGTATTGAAAGTCTTCAGTTTCCACTCCTTCCAAGTTTCCTTCTGCAGCTTTTTTGTAAAAATAATACACCGTGCTTGTACCGTGATGGGTTCTAATAAAATCGATGATACGGTCTGGCAACCCATTTCTCTTCGCCAATAAAATTCCTTGTGAGACATGATCGATGATGATTTTTGCACTGTCTTTGGGCGGCAATTCATCGTGAGGATTCACCGAGGTTGCTTGGTTTTCGGTAAAGTACATCGGACTGACTATTTTTCCAATATCGTGGTAGAGTGCTCCTGTTCTTACCAGCATTGAATTTGCTCCTATTTCATTTGCTGCTGCCTCAGCCAAATTGGCTACTTGCATGGAATGTTGAAACGTGCCGGGTGCTTTTTCATTCAATTCACGCAACAATTTTGAATTTGTATTGGACAGTTCTAGCAGGGTTACATCTGAGACCAGCCCAAACATTTTTTCATACATCCAAATGAAAAATAAGGAAAGAAAAGACAACACGCCGTTCAATGCAAACAATACAAAATATCTCCAATTCATCTGCGAAATGTTTCCCTCATGAATGATTGAAAATGCAAAATAGGTCAGCATGTAAATGAGTGTAATTTGGCCTACTGATATGAATAAATTGGCTCTTTTGTACAGTTCTGAAACGGTGAGAATGGTCACAATCCCTGCAATCATTTGCAAGTATATAAACTCAAAACTATTCGGTACGACAAATCCCAAAAGCAAAACGGTAAGAACGTGTGTAAACAAAGCAAGTCGTGCATCGAAAAAGGCTTTCAATACAATTGGCAGTAGACTCAAGGGAACCACGTACAAATAGGCGACTTGGTACCTGACCATGAGCGTGACCAAAAAAATCATCAAAATAATATTGAAAAAAATAAATGTCACTTTGGTGTTGTCATCATAGATGGCAGGACTGTTTTTTCTCAAAAACAAAAACAACATCAACAAAGCCAAGGCGACCAAAATTGTATACCCCGAAATGATCCAATTGTAATTGTTCTTGCTCCATATTTGAGATTTGTACTCTTCTTTCAGGGAGTTTAAAATTGCATATTTTTTCCCTTCTACGATGTCTCCTCTAAAAACAATCAACTGGTCTGTTGAAATCATCCCTGTGGTATAGGAGATCGCGTTCATGGATTCTTTCAATGCTTTTTCTGAGAACTTTTCATCAAAGGTCACATTCGGTTTTACGACGTCCGTCAACACGTTCAATACAATGTCCTTGTACAATGAACTTGCGTTCTCGGCCAACTCATTTTGAATGAGCTCAAACAAATCTTTGGACACTAAAAAATCTCCAAATTGTATTTCTTTGATTTCGTTTCCTTTCCTTACAAAAACCAAAGTGGCTGCATCGTTTGCCCTTGTTGCACTTCCTACTTCTAAAAATCCCCGTGTGTAAATCTTAGAAAGTATTTGTTTTCCTTGGCTGCGTAGTTTTTGAAAATACACCGAATCGGTTGCGAACTCTTGAAATCGAAGTTCCATGGCCTTCTCCACGGCCAATGGGATTTCTAAATCACAGGCAAAAAACAATTTCGATTGGCTTTTTACCAGCTCTTTTTCTCGCGCAATGACTTCTGGACTTTTTTGAATCGCAAAGTCAAAAGGCGCATACAAATTCTCATATTGCCATGGCTTGCCTTTTTGAAATTCAAATTTGAATTTCCCTCCCTCTGGAAAAAGATGCACGATTAAAAAAGTAGTTGCAACAAACAAAAAGGCTTTGTAGACCAAAGAATTGTTTTGGTATATTTTATTGATGAAGTGCTTCATTTAAAATGGTATTGTGACTCAAAAATAAGGAATTAATTAAGAACGCTTGCGTTCTTCCACGGTTTGTTTGTTTCCAAGCTGTATTTTGAGAAACAGAGGTGCTCATTCTTGAAACAACGCCATTTGTCTGAAAAAAAAACAGTATTTTCGCTTTGCATGTTGCTCTTTTCAAAAGTTGTAGAAAAGAGGTCCTGTTGTAGGCATCTCAAAGAATACAAAAGCATTGTTATTGAAAAAAAACAGAGCATTCGGATGTATTCAAGGTTGCTTAGAAAGAGAATTATTGTTACTTTGCTAGCCTTTTGAACAAAACAATGCTACAGTAAAAGTAGTCGAAATTTAGAGCGGTAATTGCCAAACTACCAACTCGCCAAGGAAAACACGAACCTGAATAATGGAGTACGGAATTTGTAATTTAAGCATCGTTCCTTTGAGAAGCGGCCCTTCTCATCAAGTAGAATTGATTTCACAAGTGTTGTTCGGCGAACATTTCAAAGTCTTAGAAAAAAGAAAAGAATGGAGCAAAATTCGACTGGCTTTTGACAGGTACGAGGGCTGGATCGACAACAAGCAATATGAATTGATTCTGCAAGAAACCTATGTACAACTGACAGAATCCACTTCCTTTTTAGTGGGCAATCTCGTAGATTTTATCACAAACGATCGCGAAGTATTGTCTACCTTGACCCTTGGAGCGCATCTGCCTCATTTTTCGGAAAATAAACTCCATGTAGGCAATCACCATTTTCAATATGAAGGCGCTTTTATTTCTGGAAAAAAAGAGAAGCGCAACCTCATCAAAACAGCTTTTTTGTTTTTAAATACGCCTTATTTATGGGGAGGAAAAACTCCTTTTGGAATCGACTGCTCTGGTTTCTCTCAAATGGTTTACAAGCTGAACGGTTATCAATTGCTACGGGATGCCTCTGCACAGGCAACTCAAGGGGAGGTATTGAGTTTTATTGAAGAGAGTGAACCAGGAGATTTGGCTTTCTTTGACAACAACGAAGGGGCTATAACTCATGTAGGTATTATCATGAAAGACAATTACATCATCCATGCACATGGCAATGTTCGCATTGACCGATTGGATCATTCGGGTATTTACAACGTAGATACCAAAAGACACACACATAAATTGAGAGTGATTAAAAAAATTATTTGATCAAAAAAAAAAGCCCCTTTTATTGCGAAGGGGCTTTTTTTATTTTGAACGCTTTTTACATGCTCTCTAAACGTGTTCGCATTTCTTTTTGCTTGTCGTACATCTCTAAAATTTCGTAAAGACTTGCAAGTGTTCTTACAAGATCCGCACTTTTCGGGTTGTATTCGTATGCTTTTTCGTAATACGGCAAAGCTTCCCTGTAAACGGCTTTCTGCTTCAATAACAAAGCGTCGTACTTGTCAAAATTTGACAAATTATTGTTCATTTCTTCGACAATCGGCTTGGTTTTTTCGATGATTGCAGCACCTATATTGTTGTATGCATCTGAATAATCGGGCTGCAATTCTATCGCTTTCTGAAAATGCGTAATCGCCTCTTTTGCAAAACCTTGGTCCATGGTAATCACACCCACATTGTAATGCAACGATGGATCGTTTGGTTTGATCGTAATGGCTTTTTTCAATCCTTCTAGGAATTTCTCATTGTTTCCTAATTCAAAATAAATATTGGCCTCACTAATGACCAAGGTATAATCGTCTGGATAGATCTTTCTCGCATCCTCAATCGCTTTTAGAGCTGCTGCTTCGTCTCCTTTCGCGATGTAACTCAATGCAATGTTCTTTGCAATTGCCCCTGTTCTTGATTCCGTCACAATAACTTGAGGATTCTCGGCTGTTTTGAAAGAAATCTGACTGTCCATTTCTTTTTTTGTATTGAAATAGATGTCTTTGCCATTGACAACACTCGTTGCCTTGTAACGTGTTGTAACACCTGTGTACCCGATGGCTAGCAATTGATTGTAGAGGTTTATAGAGCGATCGTATTCTTTGGCGAAAAAAGAAGCCAATGCCGAGTTCTCTAGAAAAGACGTATCTCTTTTGCTCAAACTGTACGCTAGTTCGAAACTTTTACTGGCTCCAGAATAATCTTTATCATTGTAAAAATCAGACCCTTTTTGAACAGATTTTTGCACGATTTCCAAGGCAATTTTTTGCGCTTCTTTCGAATATTTACTTTTTTCAATTTCTTTCTCATACGCCAACAGATCACTTATGGCTCCCGCAGTTTTTTCATCGTTTTCAGCCTTTGTTCCATTTGCATAAAACGCTTTTAACTTTGCATAAAAGTACTTCGCTTTGGTTTTGTCATCGGCAATGTCTAATAGAGCCTCTACCGCCTTAAGTTGTTCCAAAGTTTCTGTGAATTCTCCTTTTTTTAGAAGCTTTTCTGCGACTTTTAATTCCTTTTTTTGTCCTATCGCTGCCACACTTAACAAGCATGCAAACAGCACTAAGAATTGATGTTTCATTTTTTCACTAATTTATGGTTGTTTTCTTCTTTTATTGATTGTTTTCGTCGGTATTGTCTGCTACTTCCTGCCCGTCTTCCAAAGCGGTCAATTCTTCGACCTCTTCATCTTCGTGCATTACTTTTGCAACGGCTGCAATGGAATCGCTGTCTTTGATATTGATCAATTTGACTCCTTGCGTTGCTCTTCCCATTACTCGCAGATCTCCAACGGCCATGCGAATTGTGATTCCAGATTTGTTGATAATCATCAAGTCGTCTTCATCCGTCACATTTTTAATGGCTACCAGATCTCCTGTTTTTTCAGAGATGTTTAGTGTTTTGACACCTTTACCGCCACGGTTTGTGATACGGTAATCTTCCAATTGAGAGCGTTTTCCGTATCCTTTTTCAGAAACGACTAAAATATTGCTCTCCATATCGTTGACAGCAACCATTCCTACGACTTCGTCTTCATCGTGTGCGAGTGTAATTCCTCGAACTCCAGATGCACCTCTACCCATAGGTCTTGTTTTCTCTTCTTCAAAACGAATCGATTTACCTGATTTCAAAGCCAACATAACTTGACTGTCTCCTGTTGTCAGTTTTGCCTCTAACAGCTCGTCTCCATCTTTGATCGTAATGGCATTGATTCCATTGGCTCTTGGACGCGAATACTGCTCTAACAAAGTTTTCTTCACCTGGCCTTTTTTCGTTGCCATGATGATGTAATGGTTGTTGATGTAATCTTGATCTTTCAGATCTTGTGTAACCAAGAAGGCTTTTACCTTGTCATCCGGTTCTATGTTGATCAAGTTTTGCAAGGCTCGCCCTTTGGCTACTTTGCCTCCTTCTGGTATTTCATAAACGCGCATCCAATAGACTTTTCCTTTTTGTGTAAAAAAGAGCATGTATTGATGGTTGGTTCCTACAAAGAGGTGTTCCAAAAAGTCTTCGTTTCGCGTAGAGACGCCTTTTTGACCTCTTCCTCCTCTGTTTTGAGTTTTGTACTCCGACAACAAGGTTCGTTTCACATAGCCTGCATGCGAAATTGTAACCACCACTTTGGAATCAGGAATCATGTCTTCAATTTTCATATCGGCACCACCGTATTCAATCTGAGACCTTCTTTCATCTCCGTATTTATCGCGTATCGAGAGCAACTCGTCTTTGATGATTCCCATCCTTCTTGGCTCATTGGCCAAAATATCTTTCATATCTGCGATGAACAACATGATTTCATCGTATTCTGATCTGAGCTTGTCTTGCTCCAATCCTGTCAACTGACGCAAACGCATTTCTACAATCGCTTTGGCTTGAATCTCTGTCAATTCAAAACGTTCCATCAAACTTTCTCTCGCGGCATCTGGGTTGTTAGAGCCGCGAATAATTTTGATGACTTCGTCAATATTGTCCGATGCGATGATCAATCCCTGCAAGATATGAGCTCTTGCTTCTGCTTTTTTGAGTTCGAATTCTGTTCTTCGAACAACCACTTCATGACGGTGCTCTACAAAATGATGAATCAATTGTTTCAAATTCAACATTTCTGGTCGGCCATTTACGAGGGCAATGTTATTGACACTGAAAGAGGTTTGCAAAGAGGTATATTTGAACAATTTGTTCAAAACAATATTTGGAATGGCGTCTTTTTTCAATACATATACAATGCGCATTCCATTTCTATCAGACTCATCTCGAATATTGGCAATCCCTTCTAGTTTTTTATCATTGACCAACTCTGCAGTTTTCTTAATCATTTCTGCTTTGTTGATCTGGTAAGGTATTTCTGTTACAATAATGCAATCTCTGCCTTTGACCTCTTCAAAATTTGCTTTGGCCCGCATCACAATTCGACCACGCCCTGTGTGAAATGCATCTTTGACGCCTTCGTATCCATACAACACACCTCCTGTTGGGAAATCAGGGGCTTTGATATGCTCCATCAACCCATCTATGTCGATATCGTTGTTCTCAATGTAAGCAACTGTCCCATTGATGACCTCTGTAAGGTTGTGAGGAGCCATATTGGTTGCCATACCCACAGCAATTCCAGAAGCACCGTTGACCAAAAGATTGGGAATTCTTGTTGGCAAAACTGTCGGCTCTTTTAGCGTGTCGTCAAAATTCAATTTGTGATCTACGGTATCTTTTTCAATATCCGAAAGCATTTCTTCGGATATTTTTTGCATTCTTACCTCCGTATAACGCATTGCGGCTGGGCTATCTCCATCTACAGATCCAAAGTTTCCTTGCCCGTCAACCATTTGATAACGCATGCTCCAGTCTTGTGCCATACGCACCATGGAATCGTATACGGATGTATCTCCATGTGGGTGGTACTTTCCTAAGACCTCTCCAACAATTCTCGCGGATTTTTTGTAGGACCCCGTTGCTTTGATTCCCAATTCGTGCATTCCGTATAACACTCTTCGATGTACCGGTTTTAAACCGTCTCTTACATCCGGCAATGCCCTTGAAACAATCACCGACATCGAGTAATCGATGTATGCCGATTTCATTTGCTCCTCAATGTTGATTGGGATCAACTTATCTCCGTCTGCCATATAATTCTCTTTTATGTTTGTATTGTGTTTTTATCCAAAGAGCAAGATACATATTTTCCTTTTTTCAACCATAAAAACGAGGCCCTGTTTTCCGCTTAGTTATTAACATTTCCACGGGCTCCTCTTCTGCAATTACACCCTTAAAAATCAGTAAATTACACACAAAATGACGTTCGTATTCCTTGTTTTTAATAACAATCCCCCTATTTTTGTAATTATTTCTAAAAATTTCTACTATTTTTACCTAAAACAAAGAACTATGGACGATAATTTTTCACAGAAAGTAAAAGACGTTATAGGGTACAGCAAGGAAGAAGCTTTGCGATTGGGACATGATTTTATAGGGACCGAACATTTCATTCTAGGTATTTTAAGAAAAGCAGAGGGAAAAGCAATTGATGTTTTGGTTAGCCTGGACACCAATCTTGATTACTTGAAGAAAAAAATAGAGGACCTCAATCCCTCAAGACCTTCTTTTGACCAAGACGATCACAAACAAAAACTACATCTTACAAGACAGGCTGAAAAAGCGCTTAAAACGACTTTTTTGGAAGCGAAACTCTTTCGAGAAGATGCGGTCAACACCGCACACTTGCTTTTGTGTATTTTGCGAAATGAAAACGATCCTACCACCAAAATATTGAACGGGTTTGAAGTTTCGTACCAAGATGTAAAATCCATATTTGAGGAACTGCATCACAACACTGAAGAGGATGCGAGCTTTCCTTCTGCAGAAAGTGATCAGGGAGGCGATTTCGGAAGCGCTGAAAAATCAAACCCATACGAATCACAACCTGCAAAAGGAAAATCAGCACAAAAGTCAAAAACACCTGTTTTAGACAACTTTGGACGTGACTTGACTTATTTGGCAGAACACAACAAATTAGACCCTGTAGTGGGACGAAAAGAAGAAATAGAGCGTGTTTCACAAATACTAAGCCGAAGAAAAAAGAACAACCCTATGTTGATCGGAGAGCCAGGAGTTGGGAAATCAGCGATTGCAGAAGGACTTGCTTTGCGAATTACCGAAAGAAAAGTATCTCGTATTTTGTTCAACAAACGTATTGTATCCTTAGACTTGGCTAGCTTGGTGGCAGGCACAAAGTACAGAGGGCAATTTGAAGAACGCATGAAAGCACTGATGAACGAATTGGAGAAAAACGAGGACATCATTTTATTCATCGATGAAATTCACACCATTGTGGGCGCTGGCGGTGCCACGGGATCCCTGGATGCATCCAACATGTTAAAGCCTGCTCTGGCAAGAGGTGAAATACAATGTATTGGAGCGACTACTTTGAACGAATATCGCCAAAACATTGAAAAAGACGGTGCATTGGAAAGACGTTTCCAAAAAATTATTGTAGAACCCACTACGATTGAAGAAACCATTCAAATTCTTCACAACGTAAAAGAAAAATACGAAGACCACCACAACGTGAGCTATACGGACGATGCAATTGAAGCCTGTGTCAAACTGACCAATCGCTACATGACAGATCGTTTTTTACCCGACAAAGCAATTGATGCATTGGACGAGGCGGGCTCTAGAATCCACATCACAAATATTGTGGTTCCCAAACAAATTGTTGAATTGGAGAACAAACTAGAAGAAATAAAAACGGACAAAACCAATGCGGTCAACCGTCAAAAATACGAGGAAGCTGCGAAACTAAGAGACGATGAAAAAAATATCGAATCGGCGTTAAAATCGGCACAAAACCAATGGGAGGAAGCTTCCAAGGAAAACAAAGAAGTGGTTTCTGAAGAAAATGTTGCAGAAGTGGTTTCTATGATGACTGGAATTCCTGTGAACCGTGTTGCCGAAGCGGAAAGCAATCGTTTGAGCGAGCTCCCTGTGAAGATCAAAGGAAAAGTAATTGGACAAGACGAGGCAGTTTCAAAGGTGATCAAAGCCATTCAGCGAAACAGAATTGGGTTGAAAGACCCGAACAAACCGATCGGCTCGTTTATTTTTCTTGGACAAACAGGTGTTGGAAAAACACAATTGGCAAAAATTTTGGCGAGTGAACTTTTTGACAGTTCAGATTCGTTGATTCGAATTGACATGAGTGAGTACATGGAAAAGTTTTCTATCTCTCGATTGATCGGTGCGCCTCCAGGATATGTTGGGTACGAAGAAGGAGGGCAGTTGACAGAAAAAGTACGTCGAAAGCCATACGCCGTTGTTTTATTGGACGAGATTGAGAAAGCGCATCCCGAGGTTTTCAATATGCTCTTGCAAATTTTAGACGAAGGATTTGTAACGGATAGCTTGGGAAGAAAAATCGATTTTAGAAATACGGTCATTATCATGACTTCTAATATTGGCGCCCGTCAACTCAAAGATTTCGGTGGAGGCGTTGGGTTTGGAACAGCTTCAAAAGTTGCACAGGCTGACGACCATGCAAAAGGAATCATTGAAAGTGCTCTTAAAAAATCTTTTGCCCCGGAATTCATCAACCGAATCGACGACGTCATCGTATTCAATGCACTTGAAAGAGCAGACATTCATTCCATTATTGATATCGAATTGCAAAAATTACTACAACGCGTTAGCGACTTGGGATACACGCTCGAACTTAGTAAAAAAGCGAAAGATTTCATCGCGGACAAAGGTTTTGACAAGAGCTATGGCGCACGTCCTTTGAAACGTGCCATTCAAAAATATATTGAAGATGCCTTGGCAGAAGAAATTGTGAATTCCAAACTTTCAGAGGGTGATTTTATCAAAATGGATCTCGATGAAAAAACGCAAGAATTGTACACCAAAATAGAAAAAAGAAAAGAAAAAACAGAATAAGAATTTGTAAAAACATGAAAAGGAGACTTTGAAACAACAACTTTGCAGTTTTTGTTAAGGTCTCTTTTTTACAATTCAATGCCCATTGCAAAGTTTCTAAATTTTGTACATGCTGCTGGAAGTTTTTCAAGCGCAACAATCCTTCCGTACTCCATCAAAGTAGTGATTTGTTCTGGGTGCAAAGATTCATATGCAGACTCCGCCATAAAAAAAAGCTGCTCTCCGCTCGTGTTGTTGACTTGCAAAGTAGCAGTTACTCCTTTATTGACTTGATTTTTATTTAGATATATTATTTTTTTTCCAGAATTCTTCAATTGGTTCAAAACCAATTTTCTCTCTTTTTTATCTTGGATATATGAAGAAGCAATCATTGCCACTGAATCCCCCACAAACAATATATCACTTGTATATGAGACGGGTTCCTCCAATTCATCTACGGATGAAAAAACGATCGGCGTGTACTCAAAATCTTCGCAAAACTCAATGAACAAAGATTCGTCTGTATGCATTGAAATCGATGCGTAGGCAATTTCATTGACCTTGTCTAACACCATACTTCTCGTTCCTTCCAAATAGCATCCCTCCTCTTCAGCTTCTGTGTAATCGACCACAGCTTCCACACAAATTCCTGCTGCCTCCAAGGTTTCAAAGACGACTTCCGAGCGGCCAGACCTTCTTTTTTTTGATTTCACGGGATAAACCGCGGCTACACCGTTTTGATGAAAAGTCAGCCAGTTCCGTGTTTCTAGCGCGATCTCGTCTTTTGCAAAATCACAAGATATTACATGAACTTGATGCCCAGTTAATTGGTCTAAAAGAGATTGTATTCCCTCTTTATTTTCTCCTTTTTCGGAAAAATTTGAAATTAAAACAGTGGTGGCTTGCTTCATGTAGTGAAATTACAAACAAAAAACCTCTCAGAAAAATCTAAGAGGTTTGCTTTTGTTTTTACAAAAAATTCTTACCTGTTTTCCACAGTTTTGTATTCTCTATGTTTTTCTCCCACATACAACTGACGTGGACGTCCAATTGGTTCGTTATTTCCTCTCATTTCTTTCCATTGTGCAATCCATCCTGGAAGACGTCCAATTGCAAACATTACGGTAAACATTTCTACAGGGATCCCTAAAGCTCTGTATATGATTCCTGAGTAGAAATCAACGTTAGGATACAGATTACGAGACTTGAAATACTCATCATTCAAGGCAACATCTGCCAACCCTCTTGCAATATCCAATACTGGATCCTCGATTCCTAAGTCCGCCAATACTTGCTCGGCCGCTACTTGAATAATTTTTGCTCTTGGATCGAAGTTTTTATAGACTCTATGTCCGAATCCCATCAAACGGAAAGGATCGCTTTTGTCTTTTGCTTTTGCAATGTATTTTTGGTAATCTCCACCGTCCTTCTTAATGTCTTCCAACATCTCGATTACCGCTTGATTTGCTCCTCCATGCAATGGCCCCCAAAGGGCAGAAATACCTGCGGAAATCGAAGCAAACAAACCTGCATGTGAAGATCCTACTATTCTTACGGTAGAAGTTGAACAATTTTGTTCATGATCTGCGTGTAAAATCAACAATTTATCCAAAGCATCCAATACAATTGGATTTATTTTAAATTCTTCGTTCGGCTTGCTGAACATCATCTTATAAAGATTCTCTACATAGCCCAGATGCTTGTCTCCGTAGTCCAATGGCAAACCTGCTTTTTTACGCAAGGCCCATGCAGACAAGACAGGAAACTTTGCCATAATCATAACTATAGCTTTGTACATCTCTTCTTCAGACTCTACATTTACAGATTCTGGATTGAAAGAAATCAAAGCACTTGTCAAAGCAGAAATAACTCCCATTGGATGCGCAGATTTAGGAAAACCGTTCAATATTTTCTTCATTTCTTCGTCTACCAAAAATTCGTTTGCAATATCTACATGAAATTTCTCCAACTGTTCTGCGGTTGGCAATTCTCCAAAAATAAGCAAGTAGGATGTTTCCAAAAAATCCGCTTTGTCAGCCAAATCTTCAATAGCATATCCTCTGTAACGCAAAATCCCTTTTTCACCGTCCAAAAAAGTCACGGCACTTTTACAAGATCCGGTATTTTTAAAACCCGCATCAATAGTGGTCACTCCTTCTGTAACACCTCTCAATGTTTTGATATCGATTGCCAATTCATTTTCTGAACCTTTGATCAATGGGAATTCGTATTTCTTTCCGTTTACTTCTAAAATTGCTATTTCCGACATGTTCTGTGTTTTTTCTTTTTTTTCTTTTCAGCTAAAAGTGTGACAAATCTACAAAAAAAGAGACTTTTGGAAGAAGTTTATTGCTAAAAAAAATCGGAATAAAATAGGATTTTTTTTGTGAATTCCATAATCCTATTTGGCTTCAAAAGATATCTCTTACAAAAAAACAAGCAAATACAAACTTTCACCTTTAAAACTGTAATGCAATTTTCAGAAGTAAAAAGCATTCAAAAAAAAAGACCGAAATTTAATTTCGGTCTTTTTAGATAGTTTTAAAAAAAATTATTTCAACTTGAATGCTTTATCTTGAGGATAGTAAGCAGTCTCCTCCAACTCTTCTTCAATTCTTAACAATTGATTGTACTTGGCCATACGATCTGATCTTGACGCTGAACCTGTTTTGATTTGACCTGTATTCAATGCTACGGCTAAATCAGCAATGGTATTGTCTTCTGTTTCACCAGATCTATGTGACATAACAGATGTAAATCCTGCATTCTTGGCCATATTTACAGCTGCAATTGTTTCTGTCAAAGTACCAATTTGGTTTACTTTAATCAAAATTGAATTTGCAATTCCTTCTTCAACACCTCTTGAAAGACGTTCAACATTGGTTACGAATAAATCATCTCCAACTAGTTGTACCTTATCTCCTATTTTTTCTGTCAGGTATTTCCATCCTTCCCAATCGTTTTCGTCCATACCATCTTCAATGGAGATAATCGGATATTTTTCAGAAAGTTCTGCTAAGTAATCCGCTTGCTCTTGAGAAGATCTCACTGCACCTCCTTCACCTTCGAACTTGGCATAGTTGTATTTTCCTTCTTCATAAAATTCTGCAGCTGCACAATCCAATGCTAATTTCACTTCTTCGCCTGGCTTGTAACCTGCTTTTTCAATCGCTTGTAATACCGTGTCTAGCGCGTCTTCTGTTCCTTCAAAGGTTGGAGCAAAACCTCCTTCATCACCTACAGCTGTACTCAAACCTCTGTCGTGCAAAATTTTGGCCAAATTATGGAAGACTTCTGAACCAATTTGCAAGGCATGTGAAAAAGATTTTGCCATCACAGGCATGATCATAAATTCTTGAAATGCAATCGGTGCATCTGAGTGAGAACCTCCATTTACGATGTTCATCATAGGCACTGGAAGTGTGTTTGCACTTACCCCACCGATATAACGATACAAAGGTTGATTCAATTCATTGGCAGCTGCTTTTGCTACTGCAAGTGAAACTCCTAAAATAGCGTTGGCTCCCAATTTTGCTTTGTTTGGTGTACCATCTAAATCGATCATTGCTTGGTCAATTGAATTCTGTTCAAATACTGAATATCCTAACAATTCTTCAGCAATAGAAGTATTTACATTGTTTACAGCTTTCAATACACCTTTTCCCATAAAGTCAGAACCACCGTCTCTCAACTCTACTGCTTCGTGCTCTCCTGTTGAAGCTCCTGAGGGAACTGCTGCTCTACCCAATACTCCATTTTCTGTAATCACATCAACTTCTACTGTTGGATTACCTCTTGAGTCAAAAATTTGACGTGCATGAATGCTAATAATTACGCTCATTTTATTTAATTTTAATGTTTATTCTTTTTTTGTTTTGCAAGTTACAAAAGCCTTTGAATTGAAAATGAATAAATTCGTAGTTTTATCTACAACGTATTCGCTCCTCTTTTCCGAGACTTGTACTTGTCTTTTGTTATCCTATGATTCTATTTTTTTAGATTCTCAATAAATTGATCAAATAAATAGGAAGAATCGTGTGGTCCTGGGTTTGCTTCTGGATGGTATTGTACCGAGAAACAGTTTTTGTCTTTGATTCGTATTCCTGCAACGGTATCGTCGTTCAAATGTACATGTGTTACTTCCACTTTTTCATTTCCCTCCACAGAATCCCTATCGATTACAAATCCGTGGTTCTGAGAAGTAATTTCTCCTTTTCCTGTGATTAGGTTTTTAACAGGATGATTGATACCTCTGTGTCCATTGTGCATTTTCTTGGTAGCCACACCTTGCGACAATGCAATGGTTTGATGCCCTAGACAAATACCAAACAAAGGGAAGTCTTTCTCGATGATTTCTTTTGCTACTTTTTGTGCATTGATTAAAGGTGCTGGATCCCCTGGCCCGTTGGATAGAAAATAACCATCTGGTTTGAAAGCCTCCATTTCTTCAAAAGATGCTGTATTTGGAAATACTTTAATATAGCAATTTCTGCTTGCTAAATTTCTAAGGATATTGGTTTTTATTCCCAAGTCCATTGCTGATATTTTGTAGCTTGCACTCTCATCTCCATAGAAATAGGGTTCTTTGGTAGATACACTCGAAGCCA
>Ga0233438_10001688_pt1 | contig 23561 bp, 26 predicted proteins | sample SI_123_September_FD_182720 | JGI IMG/M metagenome (GOLD analysis project Ga0233438, IMG submission 182720) | Seawater microbial communities from Saanich Inlet, British Columbia, Canada - SI_123_September2016_10_MG | ecosystem: Environmental > Aquatic > Marine > Inlet | place: Canada: British...
GTACTTTTTGTTACTTGACTAGACGTGTTATCTAATAACCATTGCTGTATACTACTGCCGCCGGTTTTAGGAATATGTACAAAGATACTATTATAGTCTTTGATAATTACAGCCATTATCTTCTTTTACCATTATGAAATATATCCTTTTCGGTTATAATTCTAAAAAAGATACCTTTTTGTTTACAGTATGCTCTTGCTGCTTCCCATTTTGCTTGATTAACTATCCAAGCTGCTTGATTATGCCTACTACGACCTAGTTTTTCTTTTACAGTTTGATTTTCAGGCTTGACTTCTATAAGTTCAACACGTTGTTTACTTTTACGATCAGCATATGCAATAAAGAAGTCAGGTACATATATTGTGTGCTTACCAGTTAATGGATTCTTGTATGGTATCTTTATTGCTTCACTTGCCCATTTTGCGACACTTGGGTGTTCATCACAAAATTTCATAAAAGCAAATTCCCAACTACTTCGGTATGTTGGTACTTTCGTACCTATATACTTTTCAGCATTTTTAAGAGTATATTTTCCTTGTGCAAATCTTCCCATATCATATTAATAGATAATATTTCTTTTCTCGAATTTTTCATAATTAGATTCAACTTTAAAACCTAATGTACTAATTTTTTCTCTACTATAGTTTAAAACATTTGCAACTATATCACTAAGTTGTGTTTTATTTAAACCTTGCAGCGAATCGAGTAATTCAAATACTTTTATATTATCAATCTTTGCTTGTTGAAGAAGTACTGTTGCTACTGCAATTGCACTTGTTTTTTCAAAATCTCTATTTTCAAAAAATCCAATAACTGCATCAACATCATTTGCAGGATAAGAAATTGACTCAGTGAGATATTGATTGAAAAATTCTTTTACTTCGTTTGCACTATCATTTGATTTTGCTTTTGGTAAATTTGACATTATGTATTTCCTAACGGATTTTTCTGTGCAGGTATAGTTCTAGTATTACCTTGCCCATTCTCATTATAGTTATTTACAATTTGATTAGCAATGCCAATCAACTTTTGATTGCCGTTTTCAATTCCAGTGTCTACATTTTCTAATAAATTTGCTTGTTCAGTAGCGTTTAAATTATCAAATGATGTTAAATTATTAGCTGCTTGTTCATCAATTGTAGTTAATGCTCCGATTGCTAATGCTTTTTTAGCAACTGCTTCTTTTAACTCTATATCCGAATTTAAAGAATTCTGTAGTTCAACAGGTGGATAAAATTTATTTTCTTTTTGAGTAGTAACTGCAACAGCTTCTGTAATTTGCGATCCCGTACCGCCATTTTTAGGAAAACTTGTATTTGCTAATCCACTTACATTTGTGCCTGTTGCTGTTCTAATAGTTTTCCCTGCAACTTGAAATGCTTCGTTACGTACACCTTCTTTGGTAAGTTTCTTAGCATTCTTAACAGTACGTGCTGCTGTAAGTAGAGTACCTAAGTCTGCCTTGCCGCCGGCAATATCACCTAGTATACTTGTGCCTCCTGCTAGTATACCGGCACTACCAAATAAACTTGCTGCACTTCCAGCTGAAATAGGACTTGGAGTATTATCATAATGTTCGACACCAAAGCCTTTAGGTGTTGATCCTTCTTTAACTGCTCCGTCTGCGTAAAATACAGTTTCATATGCAACAGTCATTTGATTTTGAACAGGTTCTGCTGATGAACTGTTATCTAAACTATCATGTTGCCAAGACTCAATGAGTGGATTTACAAGAGTCATTGTTAAGTATTGATGTCTTGCTAATTGACTTATTTGTATACTAGTAAAGAATGGCTCGTATGCATCGTTATCAAAACCAAATCTATTTTTGTTTGCATCTGAGCCTTTATAAGCATTAAATCTATCATATGCTCTGTCAGTTTGATTAGGTGCTCCTGCACCATCTCTACTACCATATGTTCCGTCTGCATAATAATAGTTATAATAAGCAGTCCATAATTGAGTAACTATACTAGCGTTATCATCGTGAAATGTAATATTTACAGGATCATAATCTATTCTAGTTTGTAAGTTCTTTTTACGATTGTATTTGTTTTTAGTTTCAACACTAATTTTGTAACTAGGTAAGTCAACTGATTTTACCAACATGTTAACTTCATTTGAGTGTTTTTGCACCCACTGTGGTAATATCTTGTTAACTACATTTTCGTTAAGATTAAGTGTTACATGATATAGAAATTTTTGTTTTGGTGCAAGACGAAACTCGTTGTCTACATATAAACGAGCAGCATGTGTGTAGTCGGCCATGTTGCCTTTAGGGCTTAATGCTCCATTTACTACATTGTCTAAGAAACCTGTGAATATACTTGCCATACTAATATTTATCCAATAAGATAAAGTACGTATATAAAGAAAAAGGGAGCATTGCTCCCTAATTCAATCGACTGTGTGACTAATTTAACTTTTAGCTTGCGCCTGTAGTTGATGCAATAGCTGCTACGCTTCTGCCAATAGCAGTACCAACTCCGCCGCCTGATGCGCCTTGAGTTTGTATAGCATTATCGTACTTAATAGTAAGTGCTACTGTAACTGGTTCGTTAGCACTATATGCTAATGAGTTATAGTTTGCACTTTCTAAGTAACAACCGTAAAGTTCAAATGTGTCTAATGTTTCTGGTGCGTAGTTACCGTTACCACCGTCTAGAATTTCAATTCTAGTTACAAACTTATAATCAATTCCGCTTGCTGCACTTGACTGTTCCATAAAGTCAAACTGTCTTTGTAGTTGTTCACCAACTAGCTTTTGAACAGCACCAGTAGCATCGTCTCTTAAAGTTAATGTAATAGCTTCCCAGGTATGTTTACCTGCAAGATAAACTCTTGAGTTGTATACGTCAACAGTCATTGTCTCGAAGCTTACGTTTGGTCTAGTAACATCCTGTACCTGTTTAGTTAGTTCAGTTACTTCTCCTGCGCTTACACCAAAGTTTTCCAGTGACACTCTAAAGCGATACTGGAGTTTTGGCATGAGCAACCCTTGTGTAGAGTTGCTTGCGTCAGAAGCTAACGGAACTGTGATTTTTGATAATGATGAAATAGCCATTTAATTTGCTCCTAATTTGTTATATATATTTATCAATTTACAGTCCTGCTATCTCACCAGTGTTTTTCAAGCGTAGCGGAATGTAAATAAATTCTACTGCTTTAACTGGTTCAATTGCTATATCTAAATACATTTCATTTCTGTCAATTCTTGCTGGTGTGTTATTGCTTTCGTCACATACAACTAAGAAGTCATATAATGCTCTTGCACCCACTAGCTCTAGACATAAACTCTCTGCTGCTTGTTTGATTTGATCACGTGTGATCTTGTCATTTGGCTCAAAGATATATGGTTTAGCAAGTTTGTTAAGTTGGCTACGTAAGTAGATAACCAAACGTGCTACGTTGATTCTGTCTAATGAACTCGAACCTCTTGCACGAGTCTTTTGACCGTAGTTAACAAGTCCTGCTCCATTAATAAATGTAATTGGGTTAACTGCTGATGTGTAAAGTGTATCACGTTGTCCTTCGTTAAGTGCAATACTTACAAATTCGCCCTCAGCACTCACATAACCTGTTGCTGAAGCATTGTTAACACCACCTCGTCTTGTACCTGCTGGTGCAAACCATGGGTAACTAACTTGGTCACTTAATGCAATAGTTCTTAGCATCATATGACTTGGCGGAACAACTACATTGTTACCTGCATTATCACTTGTGAATCCTGCTGGATAAAATACACCTAAGTATTCATCTCTAGTAACAAGACCGTCGTCGTTATCTTCAACTGCTAGATTTACGTTTGTTGCCCATTCATTTAATGAAGTTGCATCTGGTGTTAATCTAAATGGTGAGTCACCTATAATAAATGCACTCAATCCTCTGTCAAAGTTAAGACTTACCATTTCTCCAATTAGTTCTGGATATCCTGGTGTTGCCATTACGTTAAACACTTTTGACTCATCATCTCTAATTTCGTCATTTGAGTTAACTGTTGCTTGTAACTGTTGTACAACAACCTTGCGTTGTGCGTGACGTCCAAAAGAGCCACTGCCGTCTGCTTGGTTAGCTGATTCTGTAACCCAACGGTCTGTACTATAAGCACTCATGCTTACATCGCCCATTCTTGGGTTATCAGCAGTAACATCAACATAGTTACGCATATATTTCTTAACATTAAATCCGCTTCTACGTAGGTTCCATAACATCATACCTTGTGGATATAGTGCTGGATCCGGAGCGTCTGCATCTAAGTGATCACTAAGTAGTAATTCACTAATAGTTGCTTCGCCTGCACCGCCGTCGGTATTCCAACGTGCGTCTGCAAATAAAATGCCATCTTCAGTAGTTTGATCGCCTTTGTCAATTAAGTCCCACTTAACAGTATCGCTGTTATAACGATAAATTGTTGGATAATTTTCTAAGTCTGCTGTACTAACCCAAATATCATTTGCGCCTGGTGTTGATGGAGCAGTAGCTGAAGTTTTAATTGTTGCACTTGAATATAGTGTGTTGTAACCTACCCAAGTTGTGCCATTATGTGCCATAATGTCTACTTCGTCAACTACTGAACTGTACCATAATGTACCGTCTGCTGTTGTTGATGTTGGAGCATCTCCTGATATCGATGATGCTGCTAAACTTACAACTGCCCAGTTAGTAACTTTATTAGCTGGAACAAATCCAATTAATGCTAAAGCACCGTCTGTATCAGTTATTCTAATGTCGCCGCCTAGTTTGTGCGAAATTGTAACTTTATTGTTTGCATCTACTGAAGCAACAATGTTTGTAGCGCCTGCACTGTTAATTGCGTCAGCAATTACATCTGCGTCTGTTGATGCACCTGTTGTTACTGCACTTACTGCTCTAGCAACACCTGTTGCACTGCCTACTACTGTTTCAGTTAGCGTAAACGTATGTGTTTGAGCTGGAAGTTGTGTTGCAACTACATTTGATGTCTGCGATGATGCACCTGATGCGCTTCTTCTATATATTTTAAAGTCGCCTAATGGTGCTGCTGCTTCACTCCAGTTAGACTGGATATAAAGATCGCCTACTGCTAGGTTGTTTCCGCCGCCCACTCTATCTAGTGCTACTAATGCTGCTTCGTTATCTGCATAAATTGGTGCTGGAACTAAGTCCCATAATTCTGTTGCAGCATTCCAAGATTTAACTCTCCAACGTGCTCCGCTGTTTGGCTCAGTAGTTTTAATCCAAATACTTCCTGATGGACGAGTATCTGTTCCTGATGTTTTATACTGCGGTACACCTGTGTGTGGAGCAATAGCTACTTTAGGAACTGCATATGTTCCAATAGTAATTCCTAATGTGCCTTCTAAATCATTACTACCTGCTTTAACTTCAATTGTAGTATCAGTTAATCCATTATTTAAAATAGCAAGTTGATCGTTAATATTAGCTAAACTTACACCAGTACCAGTTAGTACAGTGTTACCATTTGATACAATAAGATCTAATGTAGTTGCTGCGCCGCCTGAAGCTGCTGCTGTAATTGTGTAGTCTGATCCTGCAACATCAATTATAAATGTGTCAGTGTCAAGTAATCCACTTGTAACTGCTGCTGTACCAAGTACTGATGGAGTTGATCCGATCCAATCACTTGTTCCAACTTTTACCCAGTTACCTAAATAATTTTTCTTATAAATTGCATATGATGTAGTCTGTCCTGCAACAATAGCATAGTCGCCAATTGAACCAACTGATCCTTTTGGAACGCCGCCAGTTAGTTTTGCTGCATCTGTAATAACTATTGGTGTTTGAACTCCAAAGCTCTGTCCACCTGCTGTAGTTGCTGCTTCGCCATTCCACTCAAAAATGCCAAAAGCTGAAGAAGCTGTATCTACCCAAAGTGCGCCATCTGCTGGATCGCCTGCTGGTGCATCTGCTGATGCTTGTAGTGCTCCTAAGTCTACATCTGCTCTAACAACCCATGCTCTATTGCTAACACCTAATAGTGAATAAGCAGCTTGTAAGCCGTATTCATTAAGTTCGCCTGCATGTATTGGATTGTTGTTGTTATCAGTATAAAATACTGGGTCGCCAAATGTTTCTGTCAAATCGCGCTGTGATGTAAGTAAGTAAGGTTTTCCTGCATTTGCTTTCAGTGTTCCTGCAGCAGTACCTGTGCCAGCGCCATTTGTTTTATTTGCGGCGGAGGCTACGAAAATCATTGGAACTGTACCTGGTTCAGCGGGTGTGTAAAAACTTTCGTCTACTACGCTAACCTGTACGCCTGGTGATGTTAGTGCCATTATATATCTCCTATAATATTTTGTTTGAGCGTTTGTTACATGTATTTAGCATATAGGAAAGAAAAGGTGCTGATATATACCCATAAAAAGGTATCAAAAAGGTGAGCTAAATACAATATGAGACCATTATGCCAATGCGGCCAGCGACCTGCTGCTATAAATTACAAAAAAGGTAAAAAAGTTTACTACAGAAGCCTATGCGAAAGATGTTTGCGCAATGGATTAGGACATGGTATTCCTAAATGGAAACAACGAGGGTACGAGAAAAAAGACAGTTGTGAAAAATGCGGATTTAAATCAAAACATCCTGAACAGTTTAATGTGTTTCATATAGACGGTGATTTAAATAACTGTCGCCCTAACAACTTAAAAACTATTTGTGCTAACTGTCAACGAACACTTCAGAAAGAAGGTAGCCGCTGGAAGCAGGGAGACTTAATCCCTGATTTTTAAATAATGTCTGCATTAGTACATGCACATTCTTTTTCAGTCGTTGTAGATCGCCGTTGTTATCAATTGTATAATTACACATCCATTGTTCAATACTCATTGAGCTAGGATCTTCACTGGGCAAATGATCACTTCTGTCTACCCAAATAGCACAGTCAAATATTTCTTCATTCTGCATTGCAAAGAATTCACGCTTGTTACGTAGACCACAGTAGATGTCGTGTTCGGCAAATAAATTACGACCTAGTCTTGCTAAGTCGTCGCTACAATAATCATGTATCATATTATACCATTCAGTACGATGATTGTGCCTATCTGCATAACACTCTTCTTCATTAGAATATCCGTACTGATCTTTTAAGTCGTTAAAAATAAACAACTCTGAACAAAATTTACTCGATGACTGAAATGTATATCCGTATGCTTCTAACATCTCACATACAGTATCCTTACCGTGTCGGCCGTGTCCAACAACTAATAACTTTGGTAACATATATTATTCCTTTTTTAAATTTATGTATTTTCTGTTAAACATAGAGTCTAAAGACAGTCTACGTTTGCGTAACCCTTTTAAAGTACTTTCTGCATAAGCACCTATTTCTACGTCAATATTTTCTTTTTTAATTAGGTAATACTGTGCTAATGGTGTGCCTGCAGGAATTAATTCTTCGTCATTATTCGAGTGCCAAAACATTTGAACATTTAAAAAGTTTATTCCAGCGTCACCGTCGATTAGGCCAATTGATGCTGTAAATCTATTATCGTCGTGATAAGGAATAGGCATACATAATAGATAATAACCTTTAGGAACAGTAACTACCCATGGGCTATTAATTTTAATTACTGTTGGCATTGTGTCAGGTTTTAAAATTCCATATGGTTCTGTATCAGTACTAGGATGATATGTAATATAAGGATATTTCCATTCGTGATCAACTGTAAGTTGATTTTGATCTAGTGGAGTACTCCATTGAAACCCGCCATTATCATCTTTTTTAATATAGATATCTTGATAACTTTTTTGTACCCAACCGTGTCTTGCAACTAATGCAATTCCAGGGCATTTAGCAATATGAGTGTGCTGAGCATTTATAGGACATTCTGCACTTTCTTTTCGCATATTTTCTATCATTTTCTTTGCCCATTGATATTGAACTTTACCAGCAGGAACAATAGGCATTTGTTCGGCTACTTCAGGTATTAAACATTCAAATTTTAATTTAGGTTTTTTAAACATATATTTTATAATCCTTAATTATTTTACGTCTAAAATGCAACTTGGATTTCCGCTAGAGTTTGATTTAGAATTTATTTGCCCTTGAGGCATTGTATTAAAACTTATAGTCCATCTATCAAATTGATCTTGGTGTGGATGAGATGAGTGCATTAACCAACTAGGAAATAAAATTAGTTTACCAGGTTGTGCTTCAACTAATACAGATCTAGAATTGTTGTTGTGAACTTCTAAACTATTATTAGTTCTTTGTATCAACGGATCATTAAAACAAGTAGGCGCCCCGGGTGTTAAATAGTACACAGCACTAATATAGCTCATCCTGTGAGAATGTGAAACTTGATGGCTTTGTGTATAAGCAGGATATTTATTAGCCCAGGATGTTGTAATTTCTAAGTTATCGCAGTCTAATTGTTCGTTACTAGCAAAGTCGTTGATACATTCAGTAAACCAAGAATATAAACTAGTATAAGAATCATCTTTATGCAAATAGTGGTCTGTTTGATAGCTTCGAAGTTGTGGCGGTAGTCGATCATTACCATTATCGATAAATTTTTCATTAGGTAATTTATCTAAGATATTAGAATTTAAAGATAGATCTTTTAAATTATACTCATAGAGTTTAATAGGAAAAATATTATGTATCATAGCTTATATAATACATTATTTTTATTAGTATGTCAACCGTTAATCGTATCCTAAACGTGCTACATTTTTCATTTCTTCTGTAAGCAGTTCTTGAACACGAATTTCATATGCTTCTTCAAATCCAGCTTCGTGAATATAACTTTCGTTATTTCCCCAAAGTCTTTTAAAGTATGAATGGTAAGTTTGTTCGACTGTTTCGTCGCTCCAGGATCTATCAATAAGTTTCCCTTTGATTATCCAATTTAAACGGTTAGCTTCTTTACGTACTTCGGGTGAACACATTATGGGACCTCCTTGTTGTATTGTATTTACAAGGAACTGTAATCGTTAGCGTTAACTTCGGGGTATTTTTAACCTATTGTAAATCCGTAGCCTACGCCGCCAGCCATTTGACTTGATACTTCCATTTCAAGTTTTTCCATTTCGGCTTGAGCTTCTGCTTTTAGTGCATCACCATTAAGTGCTGAGCCGCCCTGTGGTCCTGCAATAGTAGCAAATTTACTACGTGCTTCACCTAGCATATATTTGCAACTTGCTAGAGTATAATCTTTAATCCATTGCTTTGCTAGATAGTCATTTAGTAACTCACTATCTGGACGATAGTTATAGCAACGTAGTAATAAAGATTCTTCTGTACGAGGTCGTTGTAATAAGGTTAATTTTTTAGTTGCAGGATTCCAATTAAATTCAATAAATGATCCAAACATTCTACCTACTAATTCTTGATATTGACTGAATAAATCATATGTAGCTAGTCCGCCCATATTTGAACTTGACAGCAAGTATGTGTTTGTGTATGCCATATTAAATGGTTCAAACAAAGTTCCACCATCGCCACCACCGGATCTTGATCCAATACTTCTACGAAATAACTGACGTACTTCAACTACTTCATCTGGTAATGTATATTCGTTTTGGTCGTTGACTGTAGGCATAAACAAATAGCTTTCTTCTACACTATTGTCCGAACGCTGCCTAAATTTAGAAAATGCTTTGGTCAATGCAGTTTCGTAGTGTATAGGGTCTAATTCAACATCAATCATGCCGCCGCCTAGAAAGGCTTCTACATAGTCAAATACTTCTTGTTTTTGTGTTTGTGCTACTGCCATTTACTTTTCTCCGTCATAGTATTTATCTTTCGATAAATATGTATATGCCAAGATTAAGTTTATATAAACCAGAACGCGGATCCGACTTTAAATTCTTAGACCGCCAAATAAATGAAATGTTCACTATAGGTGGGACAGACCTGTTTGTCCACAAATATATTGGAACAAATGACGGAACAACAGAAAAGGATCATACACAGATCCAAGACATGTTGTTCTTAGAAAACAGAGATAGAAAATACGATCCTGATATCTATAGCATTAGAGGTATTTACAATGTACAAGATATTGACTTTGATTTAAGCCAATTTGGATTATTTTTAAGCAATGACACATTGTTTATGACTGTACATATTACAACTTCAGTAGAAGCAATTGGGCGTAAACTTATGCCCGGTGATGTTATAGAACTTCCTCACTTAAAAGACGAGTATGCACTAAATGACTTTAGCGTAGCATTAAAACGCTTTTACGTTATTGAAGATATCAACAGAGCAGCGGAAGGATTTTCGCCAACTTGGTATCCGCATTTATATAGACTTAAATTAAAACAAATAGTAGACAGTCAAGAATACAAAGATATACTTGATTTACCTGCAAGTGAAGACTATCCAGAAGATGGTACACTACGCGATGTGTTATCGACGTTTGAAGCAGAAATGAATGTTAATAATGCTGTTGTTGCAGAGGCCGAAGCAAATACACCAAAAAGTGGATATGACGTTGACGATAGTTTATACACTCTCGCAGTAGACGAAAATACTGGTAGAGCTAAAGTACAAGAAGTTGATGCAGACGGAAGCACAATTACAGATAAGGCTACTCCTGTTGCACATGGATATAAAGGATTACTTATAGGTGATGAATTTGCACCAAATGGCAGTAATTTTTCAAGCGGTATTAGTTTTCCTTTAGATAGTGTTGAAGGCGATTATTTTTTACGTACAGATTTTTTACCACAACGCATGTTTAGATGGGACGGCAGACGTTGGCTTAAAGTGCATGATGTTAAGAGAGCTCCAATGAATAACGGTACTACACAAACACTACGTGGATCATTTATTAATGACGTTAATACATATCTTTATAATACACCAATAGCACAAGACTTTGTACGCTTAACTGTAGGACAAACTAATATTGATACAGAAATTGCCTACACAACAGCAAAATATATACAACTAGAATACACATCATCTAATGACGGTTTTGCACGTAAAGACTATACAGTGGCTGACAACGCTGGTATGCTTACCAGCTACGACGATAACGGGACACAGCGCATACGTATTACATTACCTGCTAGTGCTGTTAAAGACGAAGGACTATACAGTTTAACACTGCACAACGAAAGAACACAACAGCGTCAAGCAATATCACAAGTATTAAAACCTAGGGCGGATAACTAATGGCTGAGCATTTTTATGACGGACAAATAAGAAAGTATCTTGTACAAATGATGCGACTGTTTAGTAATTTTAGTTACCAAACAGGAGACGGTACTGAAAAACAAGTACCTGTGCTATACGGAGATTTAACTCGTCAGGTAGGATCTATTCTTAGAGATAATTCTGAAAACAAAATACCTAGTGCGCCTCGCATGGCAGTTTACATTACAGGACTAGAACTAGATAGGGACCGTACTAGCGATTCAAGCTATGTAAACAAGCGTCACGTAAGGGAACGTGCTAAAGACGCAAATGGAAATTACACCGACGTACAAGGGCGACAATACACTGTAGAACGCCTAATGCCTACTCCATACAAATTAACTATAAATGTTGATATATGGTCAACAAACACCGATATGAAACTACAGATTATGGAGCAAATATTAATGCTGTTTAATCCTAGTTTAGATATACAAACAACTGACAACTATTTAGATTGGACTAGTTTAACAACAGTAATGCTAGACAGTGTTAATTTTAGTTCACGTGCAATTCCAGTAGGAGTTGACAGTGAAATTGATGTTGGTCAAATGACGTTTAGTACACCAATCTTTATTAGTCCGCCGGCAAAAGTTAAACGATTAGGAGTAGTTACTAATATCGTTACAAGTATATTTGACGGCGATGGATACTTAGATTTTGAAAAAATGTTGGAAGGTACGAACTTATTCAGTATTGGCGGAATGACACCTCCATTTAAAATGGACGGTGGCGACGAAGATTCAGACAAAGTAGTTGATACAGGAAAAGATCCTAATGCAGGGTATGTTCTTAATGAAGAAACAGGCGAATACGAATGGCAAGATCCTGATGGACTACTTGAACCTAGAAATCAAATCACAAGAGTTAACAAAGCAGTAATTGACAACCCATTACAAGAACGTGTACTTATTCTAAACGGACAAATACAATTATTAGATAACGGGTTACCTAGTAGCATGACATGGACTGATTATTTTTCCAAAGTACCTGGTCAATATAGAGCAGGCCTTAGTATAATGTATTTTAGAAAACCAGACATTAGTGGATTAGTTGCAGGACGCATTACTGTTAATAGTTTAGACGAAACTAAATTAGTAATTGATTGGGATAAAGATACATTACCTAGCAATACTACTATACAAGGTCCTGCACGTAATGCAAATCAACACTCTAGTGTAGACTATATTATTGATCCTTTACGTTATGATCCACAGTCGGATACAAGCCAAGCCGGCGTTCGGTTACTGCTGTTAGGAGCTATTGGTAGCTCGTCTAACACTGACGGTTCTGATGCTTGGAAAAATACAGATAATACTGACTTTGTAGCAGGTGCTAATGATATTATTGAATATGATGGTGCTAACTGGCATATAGTATTTGATGCTTCAGCAGAATATTTAACATACAATGAAGAAAATGTTACTACTGTTTATACTACTAATCTTAATACAGGCGTACAATACTACTGGGACGGTGAACAGTGGTTATTAAGCGTAGACGGTGAATATGCCAAAGGTGACTGGACAATTAAACTAGACGGCTAATTACTATTATGAACAAGATAGTTTGTAGTGGTGCCCTTTTTTACGCCCTAAACACAAAAAGATTTTTATTTCTACATCGCACTGGCGGCAAGACTGCCGGTACCTGGGGACTTGTAGGTGGTGGCAACGAAGAAGGTGAAACACCATTTGAAGGCTTAACTAGAGAAATACAAGAAGAAGTAGGTAATACTCCAAAATTTATAAAGACTATACCTTTAGAAACATTTGTTTCTAATGACGAACGATTTAACTTTCACACATATCTTGTTGTTATAAAAGAAGAATTTCTACCTAACTTAAATGACGAACATGATGGCTATGCATGGTGTAGTTTTAATAGTTGGCCTAAAGCCTTGCACCAAGGGCTACGTAATACATTACAAAATAAAACCAACCTTACTAAATTACAAACTGTATTTCAAGTTATAGACTTATTAGAGGAATAAATGACAGATAATATAAAACAAACAGATTACGGTTATGAAGTTGTTTGGACCGACAACGAACATTATTGTAGTAAAATATTAGTATTTGAAGAGGAAGGCAAACAAACTCGTTTACACTTCCACAAAGACAAACACAAAAGTTGGTTTGTAAATGCTGGAAAGTTTGAAGTACAGTGGGTTGATCCTAAAGACGGTAAAGCATATTCTAAAGAACTTCCAGAAGGTAGTATATTTGAAGTGCCTGCATTACTACCTGTCACACTAAAAAGTTTAGCTAATAACAGTGCTATGGCCGAAACTAGTAATAGCAATGATCCAGACGATTATTACAGGTTAAATTGATGCTCAACATACAACAGTCTAATACGTGGAAGAAAGATATTGCTCAATATAAAAGAGATATTGAAAAAATTAATAGCAATAGTGCTAAAGAAAATTGTTATGAAATTTTAAATAAATTAAGTAGAGAATATAATTATATTGACGCTGTTCATGACGTATCTAATAAATCAATTGATCCAACTAAAATTAGAGAAAATGTCGAAAACGGTATATCGCTAAGAAATGAATTAAATAGAATTATTAAAGATTCGAAAGATCTTTAACTGTAATAGATCCAAACATCGACGAATGAGATTGACATTGGTAGACATATGTACCGTTACCGCTTTCAGGAATTCTCCAATATAATGTTCCACTAGACTTTCCTTGTGCAGCACTATTTGTACTTACAGTTCCAGTTGGTGATACGTGTACTATATTACTAGTCAGTGCAGTAAGAGTGTTGTCTTGCAATTCAAATGGATGTCCTGATATATTTGTTAAGTCAAATGCTAGTGTGGTTCCGCTGATTGCATATATAGTAGGATTAGCACCACTATAATGACTGTCAAACGTATATGAACTGGTACCGTTATTATCTACTCTAAGCATTGCTATGGCAGGTTCGTAAATTTGATCTATTCTTAAACCAGCTGTTGTAACATCTCCTAGGTCGTCAAAGTCACTAGCACCTGCAGAAAGAGTACTTGCAATAGTTACAGTATTTCCATTTGTGGTTAAACTAATTCCTGTGCTGGCAGCTAAAGTTAACGTATCAGTAGAATTATCAGCAGTAACAGTATTTTGTCCATTAACTGCAACTTTATCAAATGCGTTTTGATTACTTTCGCCTGATTGTGCTACCCAGTCAAAATCACTTCCTGTCCAGCTTAATACTTCACTTGATGCTGCACTAGTTGTATTAAGATGTGCATTAACATCTGAGTCACTATAATCGCCACCGCTGCCGCCACTTATTGTTGTGAATGTAAACCCGCCACTGCCATCTGTTGTTAAAACTTGTCCGGTTGTCCCGTCACTAATACTTAGATCAGTTAACACTGTTGGTATAGAAGTGCTAGACGGTAATGCATCAGTAATTCCGTATCCTGCTAACGTAGTTGGAGTAGTTGTTAGATCATCAAATGTTACACTAGACAAGTAAGAACTTAGATCTGGTGGTGTATAACGGAATACTCCAGTAGCATCGTCATATGATATAGCACCATCTCCGCTAGCGGTTAATTCATTGCCAACACTTAAATCAGTTAATAATAATACAGCAGGAGTACTACTAAAATTATTGTAGTCTAAAAAGTACGCACTATCAAAACCATCTAATGTATCAGCGTCAGTTCCGCCGCCGCCTGTTGTAGCATCTGTGCCTGGTGCCCAATTTGTACCGTTCCATTTAAGTACGTTGCCCGTAGCAGGAGCAGAACTAGTTGTATCGACATCGTTTAAAAAATCAATACTAAATGCACTCATATTAATTGTTACATTATCTGTATCTGTAGCAATACTAGTAAGTATATTTGTACCGCCTAAAATATTTAGAGTATCAGTAATTACACTTGCTGTAGTTGAGCCGTCATCGCTTACTATTGTAGCAAATAGGTTTTGTGTTGATCCTGTTTCAGGAGCATCTTCAAATGTAAAATTTCCTGCGCCGTCTGTAGTTAAAATTTGTGTCGAATCACCGTCGGCAATTCCTAGGTCAGTTATCGCAGCAGGTATTAAATTTGTTGTATCTGTTAAATCAGATAAATCTGCAGGTATTAAATTTGTTGTATCTGTTAATTCTGATATGTCTGCTACAGAAGTAAGATCTGTTTGGTTAGCAAGTTCTACCCAATTTCCTGCGTGTGCATAGTATGCTTTACCTGTGCCGTGTACGTGTGCAAACATTCCGTGATTGTCTGTAGCACTTGGTAAACTCTCAAGATCAGCATATGCTATCCAATTTATATCGTCATTTGTAAAAGATAGTTTTGAAAGCAAACTTGCAGTAGTAACATTGTTTAAGTCTGCTCTTGCTATTTCAAAACCAGCTGCGTCTTTACCACTATATACCCTTAAACTATTAGTAACTTTGTTAAAGAATACTTCGCCACTAGATCCTACATTACGATCTAAAAAATCACTCGGTCTTGGTATAATTCTTATTCTATCTACTATCGGTGCTGATGACATATTGTATCCTCTTTCATATATTTATGCAAATTGTTTTCACATCTTGACTATCAGCAATAACTATAAAATAAGTACATTATGAGCTTAGATATAAAAAAATTTAAAAATGCATTAACTAATGATGAATTAGATCTTGTTGAAAATACACTACTTGGAGATACATTTCCGTGGTTTCATCAAAAAAGATCTATACCAAAAGATAAAGATTTTTCTAAACAATCTTACCCATTTTTTTCACATAACTTAATGCTACGAGCAGAGTCAAAAGATAACGAACCGGGTCTAATAAACAGTGAGTTATTTGAACTATTTTATAACATTTTTAATAGGCATTGTGATTCGTATAAACACTTATTACGCATGAGTCTTAATTTAACATTTTACAATGATACAGACTACGGTGATATTCATGTAGATCATAATTTTGATCATAAAAATATGATTATATATTTGAATAAGTTTTCTAACGGAAGTACTTTTTTGTTTGATAAAGAATTTAAAGAGATTGATGAAATAAAAAGTGACTACAACACTGGCTGTATATTTCCTGGACTGTTACATTCTCAAGGGTTTTGTAATGTTGGAGAATCTAGGTTAATTTTAATTGCAACGTTTGTATAATTTGAAAGGCGTAAACTAAATGAATAAATTTGATCCAAGTGTTTTTGACCTAAACAAAGACTGTACATTAAATGTGCAGGAAATTGGTAATTTAAAAAGTAGAATTATAACTATAGAAAACGTATTCAAAGATCCTGAAAGAGTAAAAGGATTTCTAAAAAATATTCCTCTTACTGACTGCATACAACCTAACAACATAAAAGGATTTTATCCTGGCTATCAAACTTATTTTACATATGATTTAGGCGAACTAAATCACATGCTACAATATCATGCGAACAATATATTTGAACACCAAGTTAGAGGATGGCATACAGCGTATCAATGTATTGATGGTAATAAAAAAGTTTTTGAACAATGCAATACTCCGCATACAGATGGCGGACAATTAGCAGGAAACATATTTTTATCTGATGATGTTGAAGAAGGGTCAGGAACTAGATTTTATAGATTTAAACAAACTATGGAAGAATCGCCAATAGCAAATAATTGTATGTACAGAAAAGAATTGTACGGATATAAAACTCCAAATTTAGATATAGTTAATTTTACGCCTTCTATTTCAAACGAGAAATGGGAATCTTATTTTTTAGCAGAAGAAAAGTTTAATTGTTTAAATATGTATGAAGGTGCATTATTTCATAGTGCTTATATAGATAAAAATATGTATACTACTCAATTGCGAAAAAGTTTGTCATTCTTGTCAGCATAAGTAGTAAGGAAATAATATATGAAAGATCTTGATAATTTAGATTACGAAAATAAGCCCAAAGGCAATGTAATTCTAGCTACTGAACAAGTTAAAAAAGAAAGACTTTCAATCTGTAAAGATTGTGAGCATTACTCAGTTGCAGCAAATTTACTAAAATTATGCGATCAATGCGGATGTATTCTGCAATGGAAAACTTGGATTAAAGATATTAAGTGTCCTGTAGGTAAATGGTAGTTAACTAGTTCTATAGCGTACTACTACAATACCTGATCCGCCTTCACCGCCTCTAGTATTAGAGTTATAATGGCTTCCGCCACCACCACCACCGCCTGTATTTGCGCCGCCACTGCCACCAGGTGTTTGTGCCCAAGTGTTGTTTCCGCCACCTCCGCCATTAGCACCATTGTTTATTCCTACTCCGCCGATTGAAGTACCAACAGCGCCGCCACCGCCACCGCCGATGCCGCCATCGCCGCCTGATCCAGCTGAATAAGCAGCGCCACCGCCACCTCCGCCCCAGAAATAAAGTGTTCCTGTTATATCATTAGCAATTCCTGCTCCGCCGTGTGGTTCTCTAGTAGATTCAGAACTAGCCTTTCCTGCACCGCCGCCACCACTTGAATAGTATTGGCCACCAGATTTACCACTAGAATGACCTTGCCCTGGAGTACCTGCATTTCCTTCTTTTTGAGAGCCGTCACTATATCCTGAGTTGCCGCCTCCTGACCCGCCGGGTTGACCTCGACCGTTATCCGGAGTGTATCCGTAATAAGAGCTGCCACCATATCCGCCACCTATTGCAGTTTGGCCAAATGCACTTGAGTTTCTACCATTAGTTGCGGAAATAGTAAATTGATGAGACGCAGTTTGCGGGCCTGCACCGTCTGTTCTTGTTTGTCCACCAGACGGAGCTCCATATCCGCCTTCGCCAACTTCTACTGGATATACACCTTCTTTTAAAAACATTCTTCCGGAAAGTACGCCGCCTCCGCCGCCTCCGCCGCCCATATCCATGCCGCCGCCTCCGCCGCCTGCTACTATTAAGTATTCGACTTGACCACTTTTAGACATAGTAAAGTTATATCTACCAACCGAACTAAAAGTGTGTACTCTATAATTAACATTTCTTTGGGTAATATTAGTTATAGTTCCACCAGCAGCTTCAGCTAATGTTTTTCCAGTCGGAACCCACTGTGATGTTTCATCATCGTATATTTCTACTAAATTTAATGTTGTATTATATCTCATTTGGCCTTGGACTGCTGACGCAGGTCGTTGGGCTGTTGTGCCTGAAGGTAATTGTAAAAAACCAGTATCAGATATTGAAGTATTTTTTAAGTCTGCCATTTATAATCCTTATCTCAACCTTAGATCTAAATTGTAATCATTTGTTATTTTCTTTATTGGAAATATAGCCTTTCTCTGATTTACCCAGTTTTGTAAATGGGCTTGTAAATCTTCAATTTTGCTAATACCAGTCTCGCGTGTACGATGACCTGCAAGGTGATGTTCAAGTGTGTCATTGTCTATTTTTTTAATATGATATATCATTATAATGCCCTTACATAGGTTGCGCCGTAATTATGATTGTCGCCGCCTGAACTATCCCAAAAGTATGCATCTGCATAACTGCCAGCTGTTGATCCCCAGGAGTTTCCACTCCAACATGCTCCAAACCAAAAAGGATGTCCTCCGTACAAGTTTGCACAGTTTGCACCATAAACATCTTGGTCTCTGTCATGAGTAGTTAAATTACGATTATCTGCGTGATAGCCATACATTCCAGGGTTGTTACTAGTAGACGAAATGTTTCCTTTACCTTGGAATGCATATTTGTCGTTAAAACTACTATATGTCCAAGTTGCTCTCTTAGAATAACTGTCATTTAAATCTGTAGGACTTGTATATACAACCTGTGCTATTTGTCCTCCAGTGCCTGAGCCGCCGGTCATTTCTTCCCATAGTTGCATTCCTGTCCATAAATTAAAGTTATTTAAGTCCCAATTCATTTTTGGATTTTGTGTAGTTCCAAATTGTGTTTTATAAAACTGTTTATAATCTATAGCATCAACATAATTAATTGCGCCTATTCCGCCGTTGTTTCTTCTATTTTGAATAATTAAATACCAGCCTCCACCGCTAAATTGTGTATTAATATATACACATTTTGGACCTTGTAAGTCAACCCAGTACCAACCATTAGGTAATCCTAAATCTGTAATTTGTACTGCACTTTTTGCCGGATTTTGTGCTGTAAATCCAATTCCACTTGGGGAAGATGCTTTTAAACGTGTTGCAGCAGAAACACTTGTATTTTTTGGATAACGTACTACTACAATACCTGATCCGCCGTCACCACCCCAGGCACTAGTGTTACCGGTTGCACCACCGCCACCACCGCCAGTATTTGTAGCTCCGTTCGGTGCTTTTCCAGTTTCGTAGCCGCCGTTTGCGCCACCGCCTACACCACCCTGAGGGGGAGGATATCCGCTATTACCGCCACCGCCGCCGAGTCTTCCTCCAGCTGCGCCGCCTCCGCCGCCACCGGCGTAAGGTACATTTGTTCCTGTTATATTAGATACTATTCCGTGTCCGCCATCACCTTGATAAGCCGAGCCTTGGTCTCCGGTTCTTCCTACACTGCCGGCTCCGCCGCCACCTGAACCAACCCAGTTGTTTCCTCCTGTAGTAATGTTGCCGCCACCGAAACCTTGTCCACTAGTACCTGCGCCGCCAGCATACGGGCCGCTTCCGCCACCGTTACCTGCGCCGCCACCTGATCCGCCATTTCTGCCAGCTGTATTCTGTGTAGCACCGCCGCCACCGCCAATTGCAGTTTGACCAAATGCTGAACTATTGCCTCCGTCGCCACCTGGTGTTAACGCTGCATTAACACCTGCACCGCCTCCGCCAACTGATATAGTGTAATTTTGTGCAAGAACATTTGTAAATCCTTGTAGCACACCACCACCACCACCGCCACCGCAGCCGTCATTATTATTAGTAGTAGAGCTTCCACCACCGCCACCGCCGGCAACTATTAAATATTCAACTTCTCCACCTTTAGAAAATGTAAGAGTTGTATTTCCTACATTTTTAAACATGTGTATTCTGTGCGTAACGCCAGCTATGTCAACGTCAAATTCTGTACCACCTGCGCCTACAGGATTAGATTCAGTAATAGTTCTCCAATCGCCACCGTCATAATATTCAGCTGCCTCAATACTTGTATTGTATCGAATCATTCCAGCTACAGGACTGCTTGGGCGTTGTGCCGTATTTCCTTCTGGTAATTCAATAAACCCAGTATCATTAATATTAGTGTTTTTTAAATTTGCCATTATATACCAAATCTCCATCTATTTGCATTATAATTGTCAGCGATTTCGTCACTTGTTAATGCTCTTCTGTACATTCTAAGTTGTGACATTTCGCCGTTCCAGTTATGTGTACCGTCATTAATTCCGCCAGCATAAACGCCACAATACCAAGTACCGTCACTTACAGTTCCTGTTTGTGCAACATCGTATACTAATGCACCGTTAACATAACCTTTTGTTCTAGACCCGTCATATGTTCCTACAATGTGACTCCATTGTTGATTTGGAATACTACCGCTATTACCGCCTGTTCTGCCGCCGCTTGTTTGTAATGCCCAATGTAATCCGTGGTTTGCGCCGCCGTCATTTGAATTGAAAATACCTAAGTATGTCGATGAAGCGTTGGACCAAAATGCACCTCGACGAGTGCCAGTTGTTACACCTTTGTTGGGCCAAACCCAACCTTCAAGTGTTATCTGTGTTGTTGGTCTATTATGAAAATTATTTACTTGCAAGTACTGACTTGATCCGTTAAATGTTAATGAACCTTGTATTGATCCTGGGCCATAAAGAGGAGAACTATTAACTCGAGAGGCCGAAATACCATTTTTTCTCGAATCTTCAACATCTCCTATTCCGGTATATGTTGAAAGTCTAGAAAAATCAAAATCTATTAGCGGATCAACAGTTTCAGCTTGTGCTACATCGCCTGGATGATCTGGCCTTAAAGGATAACGTAGTATAACAATACCTTTGCCTCCACTAGATGGTGAACCAGTATCGCCTGAATCTCGGCCGCCGCCTCCGCCACCACCTGAACCATTTATTCCTGTTCTAGCTGGAGAGCCGCCTCTACCATAAGAAGCATCTGCGCCACCACCGATGCCGCCTTTACCTGATCGAACGCCACCGCCTCCGCCGGCCCAATAATATGGAGCTCCTGCTATTGAATTTTGTATTCCAGAACCGCCTTTTCCTGGTTCGCTATTATTAACTGGACGGTCGCCAATTGATCCAGCGCCGCCTCCTCCACTACTTTGTGGGTATACTACTGTAGTTCCATATTCGCCGCCGGCGTATCCGCCACCTGGATTACCTAACCCGCCACTAGCACTTCCTGGTTGAGTTGCTGCTCCGCCTATATATGGTCTTCCTGGAATGCCGTTACCGTAATATCCGGTTCCGCCTCCTCCTGATCCACCAGCAGACCCACTTCCTCGGTGTCCGCCGCCGCGGCCGCCGCCTAATGCTGTTAGGCCAAGTGCTGTTGTATTAGAGCCACTAGCGTTTTTAGAGCCACCAGCGCCGATGTTTATACTATAGCCTGTAGCAGATAGTGTTGTAGTTCCTTGTATTAAGCCACCAGCACCACCGCCGCCACCGTCATCATAATAATTTCCACTGCCGCCACCGCCGCCTGCAATAATTAAATATTCAACTTCTCCGGCTCTAGTACAAGTAAATGTTCCATTATTTGTAAACGCATGTACTCGGTAAGTACTGCCTTCGTCACTAATATCAAAAACTGAGTCGCCCCCAGTTCCTAATGCACCGTCATTACCGGCTGCTACCCAAGTGCTTGCAGCGCCAGCATATGTTTCTAATTTATCAGTATCTGAATTATATCTTAATAAACCGTCTGATCCACTTGGTCGTTGTGCTGATGATCCTTGGGGGAGTTTTATAAATCCAGTATCATCGATATTAGTATTTTTAAGATCTGCCATTTTACTTATTCTTCAACTTGTCTATTTCATCTTTCAAATCTTTAATTGCTTCAATTAGGTAAGCAGTTAGTTTAGTATATTTAATTCCTACAACATCGTTGTTGCTGTCACGTGTAACTAGTTCAGGTAAAACAGCTTCAGTCCATTCAGCAATCAGTCCTGATTCATGTTCGTTATTGTCTAGTCGATCGTATGTTACGCCTTTTAGTGCTAAAATACTATCTAAACCGTTTTGTATAGGATTAATATTTTCTTTAAGAGTTATACTTGATGTTTCTACAATACTTACTGCTGTCATTTGTCCGCCAACACCTAATCCACCTGACACTACTAATGCTCCGGATGATGTTGAACTAGAAGCAGTACTTGCTGTAGCTCTCATTTCAGCAGCACTTAATCTACCTGGGTTTGGTACAAACTCTAATCTTCCAGTTGCTACACTTAGTGTATCTTCTGTACCACTAGAATTGTCTGACATAGCTACATAGTAAGTAGAACCGTCAGCAGCAGATCTATCTGTAACACCTAATGCAGGAGCTGAAAAACTTAATTGTCCAGCACCGTCTGTTTGTATTACATTGTTTGCCGAACCGTCAGCTGCTGGTAATGACAATGTATAATCGCCACTCATCGAAGCTGCTCCTTTAAGAAGTATATAGTTAGTATCGCTATCACCAAATCTAACACCAACATTTCCGCTAGTATATAGATCTTTTGTAAACTCTGTAACACCAGTTCCGTCAGGTGTAAAAATAATATTTGCGTTGGTTTCAACTGACGAAAATGCACTTTCTTTTGTCGACAAGTTTCCTAAAACCGGTCCACCTACTCTTCCTGTTGTAATTTTTCTTGGCATTATTCTTCCTTACGCTGTTGCGGTTTCTATACCGTAAACCATTACTGATGTATTGGCTGCTGACGATCTTGCATAGATTTGTCTACTTTCATCTATAATAACGCCAGTTCTTTCTAATACACCATTTGGTAGTATCTCAGTTTCGTACTCTAAGTAGTCATCCGATGCTGGCAATGTTGCGCCAGTCGGGTCTGTTTTTGCAATAGCCAGTCTTACTGTAATGCTAGTTGCGTTTTTGTTGCATATACTTACCGTAGTTACACTAAATGTATCTACTGGTACAAGATAAATTGCTGTATATGTTGCAGAGGTTAAATCTGCTGATCCTAATATTCCGTTTGCCATTTTTTAATCTCCAATTTTAATTATCTCAGGAAGTAGTTGTATGCTAAAGGTAATCCTAATACTGTTCCATTAAACACTACATTTGCATTAATATTTATCGGACTTCCACTTAATGTTGTTATAGTGTCGGCTCCAATAAATATATCACCTGCTGTTACACTGTTAACATTTAATGTAGCGCCACCGCCACCAATTTGTGATTCAATGTATGCTTTTACTGCTCTTTGTGTTGGTACAACTGTATCACTATTTGCAGTAAAGAACGGGTCTGTACTAAATTCAGTAATACTTGCCGAGTTACCACCTAGTGTAACTTCTCCCAATGAA
>Ga0233438_10001689_pt1 | contig 23560 bp, 32 predicted proteins | sample SI_123_September_FD_182720 | JGI IMG/M metagenome (GOLD analysis project Ga0233438, IMG submission 182720) | Seawater microbial communities from Saanich Inlet, British Columbia, Canada - SI_123_September2016_10_MG | ecosystem: Environmental > Aquatic > Marine > Inlet | place: Canada: British...
CACGAGAGAGGATCTTATCATTATCCAAGACAGAATCAAATACTTCTGAAGGATCAGGATAAATATTTTTGATAATATGAGTATATGATCTGGAGTGAATCTGCTCCATGAATTCCCATACACCCATAGCACCTTCCAACTCAGGCAGTGAGCAGTATGGAGAGAATGCCATTCCAGGACCACGACCTTGCACTGAGTCTAGAAGGATTTGGTATTTAAGATTTGATGTATAGATATGCTTCTGTTGATCTGAAAGAGTTTTATAGTCTGCCCTATCTTTCTGCAAAGAAACTTCTTCAGGTCTCCAGAAATATCCAAGTTGAGTTTGTGTCAACTTATCAAAATCTGGATACTTGTATTCATCGTATCTTTGCATTCCAAGAGGAGCACCAAAAAACATAGGTTGCTTTTTAGTGTTGACCTTCTTGTCGTTAAATACCGTTACTCCCATGTAGTCTCCTTTGGTTGTGCGTTGGTGCCAAAATTATTGACGTAGTATAAAAAACTATTGATTCGTGGATTAATACCAAATGAGTCACACACTGCAAGCCAGGACTCGAAGTCCTCTTGCAGATCTTTTGTTAATTCAAGTGTTACTATTCTTGGAGCATCAGACATTGCAGGCATCACATTCAGATTCTTCTCCCATAGATTCAATCTCAGAAAGAATACTGTTAGTATCAGATGCTACTACAGGTTCTTCTTCCCCGTCTTTTTTATTATCATAAGTATTCTGATAATAAGAGGTCTTCCAACCATACTTATATGTAGTTAAAAGATCATTTGCCATTACAGTCAGTGGGACTTCATTGTTTGGATAATTTTCAGGATTGTAACTCCAGTTTCCACTGATTGCCTGATCGAAGAACTTCTGCATAATTGCAACGATCTTAATATACCCTTCATTAGATTTCATATCCCATAGAAGAGTATAGTTATTCTTCAATGTGGTGAAAGACGGAACAATCTGCTTAAGAGGTCCCTTCTTTGATTTTTTAATGGACAGGTATGCTCTAGGTGGTTCAATTCCATTGGTTGCATTTGACACAACGGAGCTGCTCTCCGAAGGCATCTGTGCGGACAGAGTGCTGTGTCGCAGTCCGTACTCATTGATAGATGCGCGAAGACTCTCCCAATCATAATTTAATTCTGGCGATACAATTTCATCTACTTCCTTTTTATAAGTATCAATTGGAAGAATTCCATCACAATACTTAGTCCTATGGAATGCTTCACATGGACCCTTCTCTCTAGCAATCTGGTTAGAAGACTTCAGAAGATGGTATTGGAATGATTCAGTAAGATCATAAACTAATTTATGAGCCTTAGGATCATCATAATGCTCACCATTCTTTGCTAGGTAGTGTGCTAGACCGATAAATCCAATGCCTAGAGAGCGTCGTGCAAGGGTGCTACGACGTGCTGCAGAGACAGGGTAGTCTTGGTAATCAATCAACTCTTCTAGACCCCTCACAGCGAGATCACAAAGGTTTTCCAACTCATCCAGTTTAGAAAGCTTACCTACATTAATAGCAGAAAGAATACAAAGAGCAATCTCACCATCAGAATCATCAATATGACGGATAGGATCTGTAGGTAAAGTGATCTCCTGGCAGAGGTTACTCATATTCACCTTATCTTTAAAGGAGGAGTGACTGTTGCAGTGATCAATATTCATGATGTAAATACGACCTGTCTCTGCTCTTTCCTTCAAGAGACTTAAGAAGAGCTCTTGAGCTCCGATTGTGGTGCGAGGGATTCCAGCATCTGATTCGTAAGCACAGTAGAGACTGTCAAAGTCATCAGTCCCGAAAGTATCATAAAGACCAGGGACATCATGAGGACTGAAAAGTGAAATCTCTTTGTTGTCGATGAAACGTGCATAGAATAGTTTTGAAATTTGGATTGAGTAGTCAAGTTTCCTCACGCGATTATCTTCAGTGCCCTTATTATTCTTAAGGACTAGGATGTCTTCTATTTCTTGGTGCCAGATAGGAAAGTGAACTGTAGCAGAACCACCTCTGATGCCGTTTTGAGTGCAGCATCGTACAGTTGATTCAAACTTTTTAAGGAAGGGGACCACGCCTGTGTGCTGTACCTCTCCGCCTCTGATTTTAGAGTTGATGCCACGGACTCTACCTGCGTTGATGCCGATTCCTGCACGTTGTGCAACGTAGTAACCAATAGCCATATCACTGCTAAAGATACTATCGAGGGTGTCATCAACATCAACGAGAACACAACTCGCAAACTGACGGAGAGGCGTTCGCACTCCTGCCATGACGGGGGTTGGAATGTTGATTCTGTGTCTGGAGATGGCATCGTAATATTTCCTAATGTATTCTAGTCTCGTCTCTTGTGGATAGTCTCTAAAGAGAGTCAGAGCAATCATGATATACATCTGTTGCGGTGTCTCAAAGACTTTACCATTACTACGATCTTGAACAAGATATTTATCAGAAACTTGTCTCAGTCCAGCATAAGTAAACAGGAAATCTCTACTGTTATCGATCATAGAATCGATTTCAGTCCACTCATCATCAGTATACTTATCAAGAATACTGCTGTCATAGATTCCCTTGTCAACACAATCCATAACATGGTCATGTAAGTATGGACGGAAGTCTGGATGATCTCCATACACAGACTTACGAAGACCAAACAAAAGCAAACGTGCTGCAACGAATTGATAGTTTGGTGCTTCTAATGATATCAAATCATTAGCAGATCGAATAAGAATCTCTTGAATATCTTCCGTCTTAATACCATCAAAGAATTGGAGATTGGCATTCATTTCAACTTGTGATTCAGATACACCTGCAAGATCTTTACAAGCGTGCTCTACCATCACATGAATTTTTTCTAGATGGAGTGCTTCAACTCCACCACTACGCTTAACAACACTGATCCCACTCATACTTTTTTCCACTGAATAAACTTAACTTGTGCTTCCATACCTGAATAGGTATTCGATTTTACTATACTTTGGACATCTAGTCCAGCTAACACCATGTCATTGATGTCCTTTTGTTTTATCTGACTTGGCCAGATTACCACCTGCTCTTTGTTTCTTATAGTGGTCTCGAGCCTCTGCACGATCTGTATGTTTCTGGGTTCATTATCGTATATCCAGACCCTATATCGATAATCAAGAGAGCGGTGGTCAACATCGCTGCCACACATAGCGACAGAGTTGTCAATGAAATGGGAGTCGAAGGGTCCTTCCGTGACATAAACAGTTTCCTCAGGGTTAATTTGATCTTGTCCATATAGTTTGAGTCTATCGTCAAACATAATGGTTATGTATCGTAGCGTTGCATTTGGAGACAGAGATCTACCCTGAATACCAAACCAGTTACCATCTGAATCTATGAAAGGGATAATAATTCTAGGTCTATCATTCTGAAGATTGTCAAAAGAGTTTGGTTTTTGTGTATTAACCCAACGCTTAAACCTATCGGTATAATATAAAGACTGTAGTTTATTCTGAGGAATTTTCCTACCCTCTAAGTATGCCCTTGCTGGATGCTCACTATTTAGCTCTGTGATTGGTGTTAGGTTTGATACCTTATTAGCGAAGTGTGGTTTTGCAGACTTATATTCTGGATTGGGAGTATACCTTCCACGCCCTGTGGTGCCATTCTTATACTTCTCCATGATGAATTGATCATGAAGATCAGGAGCATGATCTTTTAAAAAATTAGACAGAGATCTACCAGTGCTACAGTTATGACACTTGAAAATATACTCTGATTTTTTTAAGAAAAAGTATCCCCTTGCTTTATTCTTATGCTTCTGGGAATCTCCACAGTATGGGCACCTGAAATTGTAAAGACCATTCTTTACATGTTTAAATTTCTCTAGACGTGTGCTGAGAAACCTGACATATTTGTCCTCAACGTAGTCCATGCGGTAGATCTCACTTCAGGTATGTTAACCGAAGTTTTCTCATCTGTCAAGGTACGCAGCAATGCTTGACCTGGCGAACTGATTATGACCGAGATCACAGTCAATGCACCTGCAATTGTCCACATCTTTTTCTCCATTTCCCTGAGTCTATCATCTACAAGACGAATGTCTCTCTCACATCCTTTCTTGATTATGTCTGTCTCTCTACTCATATCCTTATGAAGTCTATCTACTTTTTCAAATAGAATCCCATCGACTTCGCTTTGTGTGGATAGCTTTTCATTATGCACAGCAAGTAATTGCCCCATTTTTACAGAATTATCTTGCAACGAATCAACTACTTTTTCTAGTCTCTCTAAAATAGCAGAGTTGATATCTGACATTATTCTACTCCCAATGCTTTCTGTCTTTTATTCCAATAAAATTTAATAACATCATTAGGATATAGTCTTTTAACTTTTAACTTCTTAAAATTTTCTGGGCGATAAATCTTTCTCAGTTCAATCTTCAATGCAGATTCAGATTTATTGTATAGCACATATTGCTCCGCCCCATCATAAGAAATTAGAAACGGATAGTATGTGCTTGCCTCTTGACCCTCCGTCTTAACCATGTCCTTCTGAGACATAGCATATCTACGCCTTTTCTTCGGACCTTTCTTGGTTAGCATTGGATCAAATCCCGATACGGGACCTTGGGGATCAGCGGATCCGCTGAAACCACCATCACCTGCAGACATAGTTGGCGCTTCTTCATTCATATGCTTCTAAGTTGCAGAGCAACTTCAGTGTCGATACTTACATTAGAAAGACACCCTGCAATCTCTGGATATCTCTCCAGATAAATTAAGAATGTCTTGATGATTGACCAATATTCTTCTTCTAATTTGTACATTAATAAGGGAATAGTCCCATCATTAAATACATTGAAAAGAATAATAAGGTGATTTAGTATTAAGTTAACACGGAGGACCCGAGTCTTAGTATATCGTTTAAGTAACCGTTTAAGATACTTAAACTTTTTCATGTCCTCCATGAAATCGTCAACTGTAACTGATTGTGGATTATCGTAATGCTTAATAGCAAACATTAAATAATTTTTTTCATCTAGATTTTCAAAATGCATTACGAATCAGTTAATATTATGTGCCGAATGTCAATGTCGCTGCACCATCGGTGATCACTTCTTCGGTGCCACCTGCTGAGGTAATCTTGACGCGATACTTATAGCCGTCCAGAGTGTCAGCAGCGAGACCACTGTAAGCAAGAGTTGCGGTCGTGAAGTCTGCATAAGTTACACCAGCGTCAAGAGATGCAGTAAGGTTAACCCAACGGGTCGTTGCTGCTGCGGTCTGACGTTGCCAGACATAAGACAGAGCACCAGGTGTGCCTGTGGTAGTTGTGGTAAGGGTGAATGTACCAGCGCCAGAGGAAGAAGTGGAAGCAGCAGGTTGTGCAGTAACTGTGACAGCAGATGCAACGTCTGCTGCGATGGTGTCATCTGTTTGTGTCTCGGTGCCATCAGGATTAGAGATGAAGGCAAGTTGCTCTGCCTTATGACGAGTGTCACCATTGGCAGTGGTGTAAGTGCTGTATGCCCACCAACCAGGACTACAAAGTCCCCGAGTCTTATTCTCGTTTAACTCTGCTTCTGCAGCATCAATAAACACAATAGTCTCGGTAGCGGATCCAGCACCGTTACCACGGGCGAGTCCTGCTTGAGTCTTATTTGCGTTGCTGTCAGTTCTCCCGTAAAGAGACATGGTTTACTCCGTTAATTCCAGTATATTTATTTATAATAAAAGGGGCTTCCGCCCCCTAAGTATCACGCCTCGCGACTGTTGATTGATTGCTCAACAACGGCAAGAAGTTTGTCATCCATATCAGTCTTGGTCAGAGTAACTGCTTTCTTGAGGATGATCAAACAAATCTCGACTAGTTTCTCACCAAGTTCTTCATTATCAGGGACTTTTGCAACAGCATCAGAAATGATTTTCGATGCCAGTGGTAGTAGAAAAGATAGCATGGTCAGACAATAGATACTCTGATCTATATATCTTACTTCATGCCCTTAGCTTTACGATCATGATCGACCGTTGCCTGAATCATCTTCTGCTTCATGCGATCTTTCGATTTTGTTTTTGCTTCTGAGTCATCAGACTTAGGTGCCTTCATATCTTCAGGAGTAGCATCACACTCTTCCTTTTTGACATCCTGACCAGGCTCATACCATTTGCCATCGCCGTCAGAGTCTTGCCAACGCTTACCTGCTTTAGCAGCAGCGATGTGCTTCTCTTTTGATTTTTTCTTTGCTGATTCTTTCAAGTCAGCAACGCTTCCCTGTAGGCGCTTTCTTAAATTTTCAGACATGAGATCTTCTTTCTTAGGATTGATAATTACGTTTCCTTTCTTAGAGGTTTTTAGATATGAATCTTCACTACTCTTGCCGTTAGGTTTCATTGCATACCCTCCACCATGCTCAACAATTCTGCTTCAGTAAACAGTCCAGAATCAGACAGTTTAGTCAGAAAATCCTGCTCTTCTTTCTTCAGTGCTGCTTTACGGAACTGAAGATCAATGCGTGATCCTCTGTCCATTTTACCCTGACTTGCAGGTTTCTTAGAACCACCAGCAGGTTGAGGACCAGCATCACTACTAGTTCTTCTACCCTGAGCATACCTAGATCCACTGGACTTAGAGTCACCAGAGATCATCTTACCAGCATCGGAACGACTGTCCTGATACTGCTTCTCAGTCTGACCGTGCTTACCCTTGTAGAGTTCACCCAACTCTTCTTCTTTAACACAATTGTTAACTTCTTTACCACCCTTTTTCTTGGTGCCTTGCTTCTTGTATCCTTTCCAGCAGGAGGTAAACCCATTATCATCTTTGCCATCCATCTTAACTTCAAGCATTTGCTGATGAAGATCTTCGATATCAATACCAATTGCTTCACGCTGCATGTTGAGACCAATATCACCAGGATCTTTAGCAGACTTCTCGCCTTTCTTACCTACAACAACATAACGACCATCTGATTTCTTACCAGTAATGACAAAGGAGGATCCACCAGACTGGACAACACGACCTACATTACGGTCATCGGAAAACTTTTCTTTCTTTTTCTGAATTTGATCCTTGTCAACAGGGAATCCAGCATACCCTTCAATGGTAGGCTCCCAGTCATCAAAGATCTCTGTTACTTTCTCAGCACCCTCTTTCAATCTCTTGGACGGGAGATCAGATTCTGTGCCAGCTTCAATTGAAGCAAGGATTTTGGTCTGCTCTTCCATCGTGTAAGACATCAAGGCAGAAGATACAAGAATTTCTAAGGTCATTGTTTTTGGTCGAATGGTTTTCGATATTACTATTTAGATACTGAGATATTTCTAATCTCATGATTAAAATCACAAAACTTTTTGGTTGCTTGACCAGGAGTCATGTTTTGTAATGCCTCTCGGTAAGCATCAGTGCCAATCTTCCAAGTATTTCCACTGCCATCATCGGCAGATTTGTTTGATTGATTTCTGGCAATAGGATCTGAAGTAGCAACTTCTGTTATATGCTGCAACCATGCACGATGTTGTCCATCATACTGATCTTTAAAAATAATATAATTTGGTCCCCGATGTATAACTTCACCACGGACACCACTATCATCATGCTCTACAATAGCCCCCACCTTAAAGATGTGATCGAGCATGTAGTGATCACGGAATGCCTCATAATCTAATATGGGAGCATACTCCCAAACAGATTGCTCATGAATTTCACTTTTCTTTTTACTCGCTTTCGGTGGTGGTGTCATACCTTTGATGACATCATCCATCATTGCTTTACTGTGCTTTGCGTTGAATCCTTTGGGCATACCAGCATGGTAGGAATCATGATCCCCAGATTGAGCATGGGCTCGCATCTTGCTGGCAGAAAGATTTTCAATAGGATCATCGGAGTCATCAGACCTAGCGCCAGCAGACTTAATATTAATGGACTTGAAATCATAGTGCTTACCATTATATTTGGATGTAAGTTTTTCAAATTCCTTTACTCGATCATCACCAACCACCATAGTGACATGCTCATGACCTTCATCATGCAAGTCTTTAAGAACATCAAAGATATTCTTGTGTGCTTCGTTGTTTTGAATCTTGTCTGCGTGATGCTTAAACATCTTACGCATATGATCTACTTTTTGATTAGGATGTAGAGGATTTTTCTTATGGTCCTGGCTTCGGCTGGGGTAGATACGGTAATTACCCGAGTCGCCCGAGTGCGCTTTGACCGCATCCAGTAACTTACCATGACCAGCGTGGGGAGGATTAAACCTACCAAAAGTAATGGCGACATGTTTGTCTTCTAATTGTTTACTTTGTGCGGAAGATGATTTAGCACCCTTCGATGAAGTAGCAGGTTTCTTAGTAGCAGTTTTTGTTGCTTCTTTCAAAAATTGAATAAATTTCATTTGCCCCAGTCTTTTGCTACGGTAAAGTTTGCTCTAGAAAATTCTAATCTATCGACGAGTTTGATAGCAGTGCCATCTTTGATGGCAACAAATCCCTCAGGACTCGTGACACGGTAACCATTCTCATCTTCTAGGAAGGTGCCAACACCCTCAATCTTATTAAGTTTATTAATCACCTGCTCCTTAGCAGAAATGAGTCCTTTGAATCCACTAAGTGCGTGGATCATTACAGACTTATTACTATTTAGATAAGACAAAGCTTTAGTTTTACGATCATTCCATTCCTTCTGTGCTTTCTCAGTTTTTTTCTTCTTGATCTCCTCATCATACTTTTTAATTACAAAGGCACCATACCCTGCAGCAATACCATTGGCATCAGGGACTGTACTACCACCACGAATAACTTGATTAAAATATACCTTGAATAATGCAGGGGGAGAGAATGACTGTGGACCTTCTGTTTTCTGTATGTCATCTAAGAATTTCTTACCCATCTTCAGAGATCTATCTGCAGCAGCAATGGATCGATTCAAAGTATTAACCTCACCAGAGGTTAGATTTGCAATGCCGTTGGTATTCTGGAAACTAGATGAGAAAACTGCAACGTCTTTCACATTCTGCATACCAGACACATCAACACCGAAACCAGCACTCATCTCACTAATACTAGATCCACTGTAAGAGGTATGGAAAACAATACCCAACTTAGACGTAGAAACCTTAGCACCTAACTCAGAGTACTTAGGAATCACATAGGTAATAGTGTTAGGTTTGAAGTTGTAGCATGGTTTACCACGCATGGCAATGACGTTAGGTCTCTTAGTATAGAGAAGGTCACCCTGCACAACACCTTGGATAGGAAGTTTCTTCAACTCCTTGAGACACTGCTTCAGGATATCACCGATTGCACCACTAGGATAGTGGAAGTCAATGAAATCTTCAGTGTAACAAATCTTAGGAGCAGTCTTGTTGAAGACTGACTTGGTGCCAACGAAAAACTCTCCTGTCTCAGGATCTGTGCCACAAATGATAGCAGGAGCACCGTCCCACTTCACAGTTACCTTGGTATTGTTACCACCCTTACCTGTAGTGAGCATGTCACGAAGAGACTCTAGGAATCTGACAGCGTTGGTAGCGCCAGCGGATCCTTGGTTGAAGATGTCGTCTTCTAGGTGCTCTAGGTGTGTGTTTTTTGCCATGGTCTTATTATAGTGCAGATAGGGGCAGTGTCAGGGGTAGAGTGGACACTTATAAACCTGGCTTCAGCAGGAAGTTAGTATCCTTGTCTAGGTCATGGCTGCTCTTACCGAGTCCTGATATCTTGATTGCCATCAGGAATGACCACCTTGCATTAGATGAAGAGTTAGTCTTAATACGAATCCTAATACTACTCTCTTTTACAGAGGAAGAGAATCGTGGACATCCATATCCCTCAACATCTTTTCCCATATAAAATAATCCTTTCCCCTTCACCTGTATATAATAAGTATTCTTTGAGTTATAGTACTTCTCTACTTCTTGTGCTGCTGCTGTTCCCTTTGCTAGAAACTTATCTGGAAATCTTTTGAGATCTAATTTGTGTGCTGCTTTACGTTGAGTAAGTGATGCGCTGCTATTCAACGTAAACTTAGCAGGTATATTTTTTTGTGGTTGCCAATGAGAATTTGCTTCTCTTATAATACCATAGGACTCGGCAATACCAATCATTGTCTTTGCTGCTTCTTTCTTAGCAGATGCTTTATTCTTGTCAATGGTAAACTCCATTGACGAGGTATCAAAATCAAAATTCATTTGAGCGAAGTCGGCAGACAACTTCTCCTTCAACTCAAACTTAATTATCTGATTTTTATATGTGGGTGTCAATTCCAAGTCTGCCTTGGCATTGTCTGCTCCTGCAGGATCACCCACACTAAATCCGTCCTCCCTCAACTTCTTAATGAGATCCAATTCATACTGGAATCCAGCATTCATCTTTATTTCTTGTGCGGAGGGTTCCTCACCATCTAGCAGTGGCTCTGAATCAATCTTTTTTGCCATTAGATAGAGAAATTCTACCTAATTATTTATCAATACTTTTTAGATAGTCCTTTTCATCTTGATATGGTTTTGTTTTACCAGACCAAATTTCATATCCAGATATCAAGTCTGGAAGTAACCACTGATCCACCCTAATACATTGATTCCAGTTAGTAGGATGAGCACAACTCACCACTACAACAGAAAAGAATGCTCGTAGGTGGATCCAGAGACTGAACATCAGATATCACCAGGGACACGATTCTCAGAGTATCCAACATCAAACATACCTTGAGGGTAGCGAGCAGCCAACTTCAAAGTATTAATATAAAGGACTTCATCCAGACGCACATCCAAAGCAAGACATGCTTGAGTAACATACCACATGATATCACCCAATTCCTTTGTCAGATGCTCTTTGTTTGCATCATCATAGGGTTTGCCTTGAAACTTAATCTTCTTAACAATCTCTGCAAATTCACCACCTTCAGCAGAGATACCAGAAGCAGCAGTATCTAGACGTGCAATATTACACTTTGCTTTATCCAACTCCCGATACCTTTCAATCAGAGTATTCAGATCTTTGCTGGGATCTGAGGTAACACGATCAACAAACGAAGCATACTTATCCAAATCGACAGTAAACTTTTGTGGGACCTTAGAATCTGCTTTATCATCACGATCCTTAAGACGCTCTTTCAAACGCTTCTTAGTCCTAGGAGCACCTTGAAGATAATCATCACCCAACAATTCTTCTGCACTTTGAGGAACGTCGTCAGAAACTTCCTTAGCACCTTCTACTGCTGCTTCAACCTTGTCCCGTGCTCGACTATTAATTTCTTCAGCGGCGGCATCTGCTGCACCACTATCGTTAGCATCATTAGTGTAGTTAGTCTCGGTCATAATTAAATCTTGAATCCTGTGAATTTTTCTTTGGTCTCGGTAAAGGTTGATCCTGCACTACCGATGTTACCAGCATCGATAATATCGTCTTGCTCAGACTGATCACAATCATACAACCTCATCTTCGCCCTGTCAATACCAACAACAAAACGTTTGAATACTGTAGGGTCATTATATCTATTCTTCAATTGCTTGACCATAATCTGACCCATCTGCTCCATGTCTTCTGTAGAAATAAGAGCAATCATAAGGTCAGCAGTGGCTGGAAGTCCGAAGGATTCCGATGTGTCTGTAATATCCACATCACTATTACCATAACCACTACGAGTGGTTTGGGTAGCAGAAACGATAGGGACATTATGCTCACCAGCAAGTCCCCTCAACTCCTCAGCAATTGCTTTCACATAGGTATATGAGTTAACAATAGTGCCTTTGTATCGAGATGAAGCACAAATGTTTAGATAGTCAATGAAAATAATATCAGGTTGAAATCCTTTCTTCAAAGACAACTCATTTAAGAGTGCCTTGAAGTGTCCAACGTGAGCAGAAGCAGTGGGGTATTCTTTAATAACAAGTTTACCCTGAGTCTTTTTCTTCAACCTATCCATTCTAGCCGTATAGTGATCCTTAGTGAAGATAGGGTCACTCAGTTGTTGGATCGGGAGGTCCAAAAGGTTGGCGTCAATTCTTTCAGCAATGCGCTCTTCTGCCATCTCCATTGTAATATAGAGAACGTTTCTCCCTTGGAGCAGCACGGAGCTAGCGACATGGCACATGAATAAAGACTTGCCGACACCTGTACCAGCAAGCGCGATATTAAGAGTTTTGTTAGGTAAACCACCTTTTGTGATTTTGTTGAGATATTCGATATCGAAGGGGATCTTCTCTTCGGTTCTATGATAGAAGTCATATCGGTCATTGGCATCTTGAATGTAATCGTGTCCTACATGGTCATCAAAACACACCCCAAGTGCCTCACTCATGATGTGGGGAATGGCGTCTTTACTACGAGTCTGGTCTTGACCGTCTGCGATCTTAACCGACTCCATCAGTGCCAAGTATATAGCACGTTCTTTACACCACTTTTCTGTGGTGGCAACTAACCAATCTTCATTGTATTGATCGTGATCTAGGTTATCTAAAAATTTTTCAATGTCATGGAAAACTTCTTCACTAATATCACGACGTTTTTCAACTTCGATCTTTAATGCATTGGGCTCTGGTGTAGTATCATACTCACTAATATACTCACTCAAGGTGTTGAATAGTATACGATTAGTAAGCATGTCAAAGTACTCATCCTTAAGGAAGGGTAGCACTTTACGACAGTAATCTTCTTGGAGAATTAACTTGCTTAGTGCAACTTCTTCGATCTTTAAGCTCATTGATAATGTAGATAAGTGGTGAGAATGTACTTGTCATCACTCTTAGGAGTGATTCCTGCATGTGGGTATTGCCATGTTGGTGGAAACATGACTATCCTACCACGTTTTGCTTTGACTGCATAGTCACAGTATTTGAAATATGTTTCTCCCCCATCTTCAACATCATTCAGATAGCAGAAATATGTGAGAAACCTACGAGCAGATGGATAGTCACCCACATCAATATGCTCGTCAAACTTACCATCATTAGCAGAGTATTTTACAACTTTGATTTGCTCTAAACCATTCTTCTGCGGCATATATTTCTCACAGTCAACATCAATGATGTATTGCTGACCACATGCTTTCAATGCAGTAACGATCTGATTCTGCATGATACCCCACTCATGATCATTAGCATTTTCTGCTAAGTCTGTCATATTCAATGCTGCAAATTTAATTGCAGGATCATCCATTAAAACTTTATTACTATCTTTATCGAAATTATAAATGATATTCCTACAAAGATTTTCATCAAGAACGTCATCGTAGACTTTAATAAAATTCTTAAGATCCATAACAAAACTCCTGCTCAGCTGCCTTATCTAGTTGTGCCATAATTTCAGGTGTGAAGTATTTCTCAGGGTCGGCAAGAATAGTTTTAGGATAGACAGAGGATCCATCAATCTTGATACGATTACCAACACGATCAAATACTCCATACTTTTCACCCAACTCCAAGAGTCCATAGTATCGATCAAGTCCTCTATCATCATAGAATAATCTAGTTTCAACTGTAGTATTCTCTTTTGTCAGTCTAGACTTTGCTGTCTTTGCTTTGATGATATTACCTACAATATCGGTGCCATCTTTTTCTTTCTTCTTACCCAGATAGATGATAGTAGAAGCAGCATATTTCAGACCACTACCACCACCCATCTCTTTGGTAGGGACATATGCACCAACAACATCATAAGTATGATTAGTAACAATCATAGGCACGTTTGCTTTACCTAGTTTTAGGGTTAGCACACGGAAAATAGACTTGACCACCTGAGCACGGGTCATATCTCTGGTCTCTTTACCTGCTTCAGAGTCTTCAATCTCCTTAGTAGTTGATAGCATACCTAAGGAGTCAAGCACAAACAACAAAGGTTTGCGTTTATCTGCAGGTTGCTCAAGATACTTATCAAGTATACGAATTGCTTGCAATCTAAACTCTTGTACCGTAGTGACAGGCACAACAACCATACGCTTACTGTCAATGTTTCTCGTTTCAATCATCTCACGAGAGATGGCAGACTCAGATTCAAAATAAATTACACCTGCATCAGGATCAGTCTCAAGAAAATGCTTAACAATACCAAGACAATAAAAAGTTTTACCAGTCGAGGACTCGCCAGCAATTGCTGTAATTTTATTCGATGGAATACCACCGTATATAGATCCAGATACTAGAGCATTAAAGATGTAGGATCCAGTATCAATGTAAGCAGTTGTATCACCTGCCGATACGCCGTCAGAAACTAAACCAGCATATTCATTATCAATTTCTTTTACAATGTCCGATAAAAAATTCATGACCAAAGTGCCTCTAATGTGTTTACTTGTTCTGCTTTCCACCCGATATTATCGAGAATTTTCTTGAGAGGATCTAGGAAACTCTTTGTAAACTGTTGGTCATAATCAACTGAGTTGTCAAGACCAAACTCCCTAGGGAGTGTTTGAAAGAAAGATACTACATTCTCATTAATTTTGTTAGGTGTCCTCAAGTGCAGATACTTGATCTTTTCACCCTCTTGAATCAAAGGATATTTGTGGGACAACTTCTTTTTCTTGATCCAAAAATTATATAGAAGTGCTCCCCGCACATGTATAGGGCATGCCTTACCGTAGATAGTAACAGGAGAAGAATTCTTTGCGATATTATTACATCCCCTAGGGAAAGCAATATCTTCTGGTGCCATAGCTTCAAATTCCTTACGGAAGTTTTTAATAAATTTTTGAGTTGCTTCCTCACTTCCTGTCATAATAACATTAAGTGCTTCCTTAATTGCTGTGCGGCAGGGTGCAGGAGTAGAAGACTTAACTGCTTCGATGCCCATCATCTTGAGTTTCGGCTCAGCATACTGGACACCTTCACTATTCCACACGTTAAGAATGTATCGCTTCTTAGCAGTCCAGATGCCCTTGTTAGCGATATTCTCACGCTTCATAAACATCTTCTGATCATAAGCACTTACATAGGTTGCCAACGTTTCATAAGAATTTCGTATATACTTCTCAAATTCCACTTCACACACCTTGTCAAGGAACCTAACAATGCTCTCATCGCTCGCCTCTCTGCCCTTGAATACCTCGTGTACAAAAGGACCCAGATTGAGATAAATGGAATCAGTATCAGAAGCAATAACATAGTCAACATCCTCAGTTTTCAATAGTTTATTTAAGTATTCATTCATTCGGTCTTCGATCCACCGAATCGAGACCTGACCCGAGAGGGTAATCGCTTCAGCATTTGCCAAAGAGTAGTATCTGAAGTATTGGTTTCCAATGGCACCATAGGCAGAGTTGAGTTGGATCTTTCTTGCCATTTGGATGTTGTTGAATTTTGACACATCCTTTTGTAGTGCCAAGGTCTCTGCAGGTGTGGTGGCATTTTCGAGATTCTGCTTAGAGACCAGCATTCGTTTCTTGTAAATGGTCCTTTCATCATAAATCCTCTGCATCATTTGGGGAAGAAATCCGTGAATGTCTTTACGATATTGAGCACCATTAGCACACACGGCATATTCACTATCAAAAGTTAACTCTTGATTTAAAATTTTATCGACAGTTATCGTAGGGTGTCTCCTCTCAACCAACGTCTCTGGCGAGATGTTGTATTGCATAATGAGGTGAGGGTATAGTGAGTTGAGGTCAAAAGAAACAACCCAGTCATACAATCCTGGAATAGGGTCTTTAACATACGCACCTTCATACTTTTCATCCTTCTTAGAAGTTAGTTTAGGAGGGACAACAATGTTGCGTTTAGTAAGATCATTATAGATCAAAGTATCCCACATACGTACTTGCGAGTATACATCTTCAAAGTTAACCTTAGCATCAAATGCCATGGCAACTGCCAACTCAATGAGTTTCATCTTGTCTTCTAGTTTATCAACTAGATTCACATCATGGATGTTGTATTCAACAAAACGTTGCCAATCAGATGTATAGAAGTCCTTGAAGTTTTCAAACTCCGAGTGGTCCAACTTATTATCATCCAACTCAACCATAGCAATATGATCGAGACGATATGATTCCTGATTGGTGTAGGTAAACTTCTTGTAGAGATCCATGTAATCAAGAATATTGATACCTGTCAACTCATATGCAAGGTTAGTCCTACCTTTAACCTTAATCTCCCGATCAATCACCCTATTCCAAGGCGAGAGACTCTTCTTCCACTTCTCTCCTAATACCCTTTCAATACGGCGGCAGATGTATGGAATATCATAGAAATTACAATTCCAACCTGTCACAATATCAGGGGTATTATGGACCCACCATGCATGGAAATCTGCTAGCATCTCATGCTCTGTCCAGAAGACACGATACTCAACATCCTTAGGAGTAACAAACTCTCTAGTGCCCCAAGTAATAGTTTCCTTGGTATTAAAATTCTTGATAGTAATACAAAGCATTTCCTCTGCCGATGCTTGCACATCAGGGAAACCATTCTCACATGCAACCTCAATGTCAATCGTATAGATCTTCATCTTAGACATGTCATAATCAATTTCACCAGGAAACTTCTGACCGATATGCTGATAGACATACCTTTCATATCCATGGACTTCCATGCCCACAGCACCCATGTACTGATTAACAAACTCTCGTGCTTCACGGGCACCATCAAAACGCTTAGGATAAGCACGTCTTCCATCTAGAGTATGGAAGTCTGATGGTTTAGTTTGTGCAGATGGCACCATAAACATAATGGGAGATGACTTCTCGCGATACTTAACGGGTTGTCCGTTTTCATATCCACGGTAAAGAATGTCATCCCCCAAGAGCACGAGACTAGTATAAAAATTACTCATTCACCTCTTTGTACTTTACCACGATAGTGGGGGATGGATCCAGTATAGTCATAACATCAGAGGTTGTCAAGAAAAGAAACCTCTGATCCGTATGCAATGGGTACCGTATCAATTCGTTTTCAGGTGAGATTGCATAACAATCCTCCAACAGGAGACCTGGCTCATCATCCATCTCCGTTAGTTTCCCCAACAAGTAGGTCTGTGGGTGGTGTTTGAGAATAATCAATTTCAGCATCATTTTTAGGGCGGTTGAGTGTTTTGTATTGCTCTAGGACTTGTTGATATCCTGTAAGCACATTAGCATGCGGTTCTGACATTGACACTACAGACAACAGTGTAACAATGTTACGACCTGTTGATAGAGGTGCCCAAGGAAAGAATTCTAGTTTCATATCTTTAAGAGATTCCAATGAAGAACTAGACTCCTCATTCTCTTCTACCAAAAACATATCTCCAACGGGTCTCTGAATCATAACACTGAATGAATCTTCAAATTCATATGCAAGTGCAACTGAAGACTGAGCATTCTCCCGAATTTCTTTCACATTAGCAATTACGTCTTCCCCGTTTTGCATTCTTGCGATTTTGATCATAACTTTTCTCCATTAAATTTTCAAAAGTAAACTTCACCATGTCCACAAAGGCACGGCGGGATGTAACATTTCTTTCATCCGCAATGACATTAACCATCCTCATAAACTCATCCATATATTCAGGAGGAAGATCTACGGTAAGAGTCTCAGGTTTATCTGTATATGGTGGACACAAATTCACGTAATGATTCATAGTATTCTCCAAATAAAAAGAGACCCTAGGGTCTCTTTAGTTGTACATTATATAGGTCGTTTAGTAGTCCATGTTTCCACCATAACTGATGCAGGTCTTTTTGTTTTCTGCTGATGACCTACACCACTGTCTTACATAAGCATCTGCATCCTTACTCATTGTAAAGTGAGCATGGTTATGAAGCACTCCAATCATGATCAGAGTGCCCACCATCATAAGATTAGCGTGAGTCACTGGCGATGTGATCGCTACCTTCAGGTAGTGCAGAATTTTGGATTTCATAAACCTTTAGTTTCTGATGATCAGGAATGATTCTTCGCAATTCTACCACAAGAAGTCCGTTATTGAAACTGACTGTGCCAACTTCGACATCATCACTCAGGTTGAATCCCCTAGCAAACGTGCGTGACGACAATCCACGATGCACATATTCTTCTTCCCCATCATTCTTAGGTGCAACAGATTTGACTAGGAGTATATTTGACTCAGTAGTAACTTCCACCTCATCTGGTGACCATCCAGCAAGTGCTAATTCAATACGCCATTTAACATTTGATTCTTTGATGATATTGTATGGAGGATATTGTCCACCAGGATGATTCGATCCATAGGAATGCAATCGATAAAAGATATCATCTAGTCCGATGCTGTATCTGTTTGCAGCATCAAAAATTTTATCGACATCTTTCGATGTCCATCTAGTAAGGTCCATGTAACTTCCCCTTATAAAGCGAGATTGTATTGTGTGATCCCCGAAGGCAATCAAATTTATTTAGCAAGTTTGTATCACAGCGCACGTTCGGTTATCCCCAAATGAGGACTATGCCTAAATAGGAACAGACACCCTCACAAGACAAGAATGAAAAAATTCATCCCTGTCGTTATGCTATTGATGACCGCAAGTGCAGCAAATGCAGGCGGACTTGTATCAAAAATGTCTTCTAGTGTTCAACTAACTGTTGACTCTGCTAGATCAACTGCCGTGAGAGTGGGCAACTCATATAGTATTTCAGGCAGTGGCATTAATACTACTGATGGCACCACAGCAGGAACTGTTTCTGCTGGCACTATTACTAGTGGCATCTATTCTCCTGGAACTATCTCAGCAACTCAGGCAACTGATGGAAATGCTTTTACATATAGCACCTCTTTCACACAGGGTGATGCTATCCCAACTGCTGCTCCTACTGTAGGAGATGTTCCTAACTTCAGTAATGTAACTTCTTACACTGCTGGTGTTGCTGGAAGTCTAGCAGGAACTGTAGGCACTTCGGGTGCTCTAACCGTGACGGCTGGTGGTGCTGGCACTACAGCAACGGGACAATTTGTAAGTGAGATCACTGTAATTGACTGAGGATAATAACGATGAATATCATTCGTTGGTCTGTCCTAAGTGTGGTGGGTGCAAGTGTCACACTTGCTCCTGCCCTGGCGGTCCCTGTGGTCCCAAATTTCACCCAGGGATCAATGACCTCCAGAACAGAGACGACACAAAAGATAACTGAAACAATAAATAGCATGGACTATAACACTGGATACCAGTATTCTGCTACTGGCACTGGTGTAACAGCATCTGGTAATTTATCGCCACAACCAGGTTCTACTAATGTAACTATAAATGGAGTGACTTCATCATGGACAGGTGCAGCAAGCAAGCCATCGTTCACACAAACAACCCCAGGAGCAGCGTTTCAGTTCACAGAAACTTATCGCGGACCTGGTTTAAGCAATCAAACAATTATTCAAAGGGTAACCGAGGTCGAAAGCGCCACGGATACCACAAGTATTTTCTCGCAGTAACATTATTATTTGCCAATCCTTCTTATGCTGAAACTGTTGGTGGTGTGTCTGCTACTGCTAATCCTGTGGCTAACTCTTCAGGCTCCGTTACAAACCAAGCTATACAAGTCCTTCAGGGACCATACATTACAAACACATACGGAGGTGGTATACAATGTCAAGGTCCCACTCGCAATTTCACACCGTATGTAACAGGAAGTGTCTCTGCTTCTAAACCATATGAACCATACTATATGGATCCTGTATATGATGTCACTGATAACTTTGGTGACTTCGATGATGATGGGAAACCTATTGGTGATGGAAGATTAGATAATCCTGGTGATGTAAGTTTCTTTAAACGAACTAGGACAGGACAGAAGGATAACTATAGTTTAGGTCTAGGTTTCTCTATGACGTGGAGCACACCTACAGATAAAAACTTACAAGATCTATGTAAGAGAGCAGCAACAACACAGATTGAATTGAACAGTCAAATTGTTGCCAATAAAAGATTGGACTTTGAAATTGCTCGTCTTAAAAATTGTGGTGAGTTAAAATTAAAAGGAATTCAATTCCACCCCAAGAGTCCTTACTATAAAGTGTGTGCTGATGTTGTGGTAAACAATCCACCAGGACATAAGCATCCACATTATCATTCTATCCCTTCGGTTTCAAGGCAGACTTCAACACCCGAATCGCCTTTGTCCTCTCGCGCTGAAGATCTCGGCGCTCCTTTAGGGACAGAATAGGGACTGTCTTACCTCTAATAGCAGCAATCTTTTTAACAACTTTCTTGACCGTTGGTTTGACTACTTTCAATAGTAGATCTGCCAGCGGTTTTGCTAATAGTGCTGATGTAGTAGCGATGACAGCAATGCCACCCACGGATGCTACCTGCCCACCACTAGGAAGACCAGCAATAATTTGTTGAGGTATACCTACTGCCTCTGTAATCTGAATACATTCATTACCAGTCAGTTTGTATTCAACAACTTTTTTTCTATACCCTTGCACGTATGTGCCAACAGGTTCTTTTGCTGCTTGTGCTGGTGTGGGACATTCTACAACAGCACTAGCAATAGGTGGTGGGTTTACTTCTGGTGCTGCTGGAACCTCTGGTGATTTTGGTCCTCCTGTATTTACTTCTGGAGGACCAGTCAGAATCATCTGGTTTGGTTCATAAGAAATAGGATTAAAACTGGGATAACCAGAATCGCAGTACGTAACCACACCATTCGGATCGTCCTCTCTTAATTGATTATTTTTAGCAGTGTTAGTTTCAGTTGCCTCAACACATCCTGGAATATTAACTACAGGCACACCAATGTTTACCACTACTGGAGCTGCTAGTGGTAGTGATGTTGAAGTGTTATTAAAGTCATAGGTGGGAATAGTATTAATTTCAATATCTCTAATACTGATATCACCACCTGTAATCAAAGGTATGTCCATCAGCAATCATTAAATACACTTCCGACTGTAGATCCAAGACTGGACCCTGCTTTCTGTCCTAGTAACAGTGCCCATCCACCTGCCAACCAACCCACGTAGGGGATGCCAACAACAGCAGGGACAGCAACTCCAGCAGCAATAGCACTACCTGCCATCGCACCTTGTGATCGTGCTCCAGCGTCCGCCACGAGACACTCTGCTTCTTTTGCACTCAACTTTCCCTCATCATCTGTTGCACCCCCTAGGTTACGAGTGCCTTCACGGGTGAATTGATCACGACGCCATTCGTTTCTGATTTCAGATCCACCACCAAACAATCCACGCTTCTCTTTATCAACATCTAGAGACCTTTCGGACTCCAAAATCTTAGGATCGTCAGCACGGAATTCAATTTCATAACCATCCTTACCTGCCTTAATCCTATAAGAAGAATAAGGACCGCGAGGAAGATTGAATGTAGGAGGTTGAATCACAGGTTCAGGTTCCTGCCTGAAAACATATCCAAGCAAACCTATATGTGCTACAACAATTACCCCACCAACTGAAGCGGCGGCGATCTTAAGTTTATTCATGGTTAGAATGGCATGACAGGACTAGATACGGCAGGACCAGTCATCTCAGGGACTCCTGGAATAGCAGCATCTACCATTCCTGGTAGTGCTTCTGTAATTGCTTCAGTGATAGCAGCAGTTGCTTTCTCCCGAGCACCTTCAATTAATGTATCCTTTTGAACGTAAAGATAAGCACCACCCCCTAAGACAGATAAAGAAACTAGACCAGACAATAACGCGACGCCATTAATCAATTTTTGCATCTTTCTTCTCCAGTGTAGGTGCTTGCTTTGATTCGTCCTTCTTCTTAGAAGGCATGACCCCGAACGTAGCTAGCGTTCCTGTGAAGACGCTGGCAATAAAAGTTGGATCGATATTTTTCTGAGGAATACCAGGAACAGTTACATAGTTAAGGGTCAGAATTGCTGCTGACCAACCAAGAATAACAACTCGGACGAGAGTTGATACACCCTCATCCGCCCATTCAAATTTATTTTCCTTTTTTGATTCCTGCTTCTCTTGAGACTCAGGAGTTTGTGTCATTTCAGACCTCTACAGATTGTTTCTTCTTCCCAATATTATACTTAGACTCAAGTGTCCATTCACTTTTGTCTTTAAAAGACAAAACTTTAATTTGGTTAAGAGGTGCTAGGTCTTCGGCTTGCTCTTCAACAACAATGTCCACTAGACCCCAATCGGAAAGTAGTTTTGCAATACGATTACGACGTTGTAAATCATTCTGCACAATATTAGTTGGCTTGCCATCTAAAGCAAACAACTCTTTAAAGTGGACAATGTAATACTTACCGCGTTTATGCAAAATATGGCAAGACTGATACAATTTACGCTCTTTGCGTGAAGCAACGCCAATTCTAGTTAGAGTTTCTCTGACTTTCAAAAAATCATCAGGCTCTTTAAGGCTAACTTCTAGCATCATATCTTGAGACCAGGTGATCTCATCACTCATCGCTTTCCTCCAGTATCTAACTTAGTTTTAATAACCTCAATCTGCTCCTTAGTCAAAATTCTCATTGCCTGACGAGCATGTTCTGTAGTGTATCCATAGTATTTCTTAACTAAGTCAAGATCACTATCTTTGGACTTCTTATCCCAAGGAGAAAATCTTTTGGATTTCCTGATACTATATAGGTAAAACTGATATTGAAGATCATTGTCTAAATGAGACGCTGCATTCATTTGATTAGCATGCATAACAGTATCAAGATGCTGTGCAAGACACTTGTTAATAACGAATGCAGGGTATTTCTTCATCGCTCTCTCATCTTCGGTAAGATCACCTTGCTTCAGATTAATACTGTTAAGGTAATCCTTGAGAGGAATCTCATAATCTTTACTCATTGTACAATAACTCTAATGGTGAAATGTCTCTATAGTTAGTAACCAACAACTCAGTCTTGAGTTTATTATCAGGACGATGTTTCATACCATACGTGATACGAAACTCCTCTTGGTTAAACTTAGAATATGATTTCTTCAATTCTTCATTTACATTATAAGTTACTAACCAGTTGTTAGGTGACTCATGGCACAATTCAATAAACCTGTCATGCTTAAACTCTTTATGCATTTCTGCTTTGGCACCATACAAGTAACTACTAATCATATATGGTGGATCCAAAAAACAGAATGTCCCATCACCTTCATGCATTAATAGTTCTGAGTAATCATGGTTAGTAATTTCCCAGTGTTGAATAATTTCAGAGACTTCCTTTAATTTTTTAGCACCACGAGTAGAAAAGTTTTGGTTGGATGCAGATGCAGAGAAAGACGAGTTTTCAGTTAACCCACTATAACTGCACTTATTAAGAATCCAAAACAACACTGCTGAACGAAACGTGTCTGCTTCGGAAATCTCTTCTTTAGCAGAGAGAAATAACTCTTTTGCCTTTTCTTCTGTGCTGTTTTCTTCTTTGATTGCAACAAGGATATCAGATAATTCGTCACCATGATCTTGTAAGGTGATCCAGAAGTCATATAAATTGTCATACTTATCGTTTACCCATACAGGGATATCGGGATACTTCTGAGAAAACAGAAGTGCTACAGACGCGCCACCGAGAAAAGGTTCTCGGAATTCTTTGATATCCCTAGGAAACTTTTCGAGTAACATAGGTGCTACTCTTGATTTTCCACCAGGATATCTCAGAGGTGTTTTCAAGTATTTCATAGTAAAGATTCAATCAGTGTGGAAAGTTGTTTGCCAATGTCTTCTTTATCTGCTGGCATTACA
>Ga0233438_10001690_pt1 | contig 23557 bp, 20 predicted proteins | sample SI_123_September_FD_182720 | JGI IMG/M metagenome (GOLD analysis project Ga0233438, IMG submission 182720) | Seawater microbial communities from Saanich Inlet, British Columbia, Canada - SI_123_September2016_10_MG | ecosystem: Environmental > Aquatic > Marine > Inlet | place: Canada: British...
TGCTGGAAAAAGTTTTTCTTTTGTTAGTGATAAAAAAGTAATGGCACATATTTCTGGATTTGATGGCTTTTACATGGCACTTTTAGAAAAAAAACAATAACTTAGTTTTATATTATAATTATAATGAGAAAGAAATTGTTTAAGTAAATATTAACAATTTATGAAATGGAATATTGAAGATCCTGTTTCATTATTTGAAATTCAAAGGAATGAAATAATAGCTGAAGTACAAGGAAATAGAAATCCATTCATAGATAACCCATATATAGCAACCCTAATATAGGGAGGAAATGAAGCCGAAAATAGATGGAGTACGTTAGATACTGATAATTATAGTTTAATTAATGAGATTAAAATTTATCCAAATCCATCTAATACACATAGTATAAATGTTAAAGTTCCCTCTAGATTTAAAAATATAACGATTACACTATTTTCAATTCTGGGAAAAAAGATTCATGAAAGTAAAATTAAAAACATACAACAAAATTCTTATCAATTTAAACCCTTAAAAAGTGGTTTATACCTTCTTAAAATTAAAAGTAAAAACCACTATAGTACTCGAAAGGTAATAGTAAAGTAATTTGTTAATAACCCATTTAAAAAACTCCCAAATAATGGGAGTTTTTTTATGCATATAATTCAGGGAAAGAATTAAATTTGCAACATACAACAACCTGAAAAATACCACCCTATAATGATTCATTTCTTTGGAAACATAAACAGTAAAGTAGTAGCTGTTCAAACAACAAAAGAATTAAGCACAGAAACAATTTCTAAATTAATCTGGCTATTTGGCAATAAAGAAAAAATCGATACAGCGTCTTTAGACGCTTTTTTTATTGGACCAAGAGCTGCTATGATTACACCTTGGAGTACAAATGCTGTAGAAATTACTCAAAATATGGGTATTTCTGACATCCTTAGAATTGAGGAGTTTACTTCAGTTGATAAGGATTTTTCAGATTTTGATCCAATGATTTCTGAAAAATTTAATAGTTTACATCAAGAGATGTTTACTATTGATATTCTGCCAAAAAACATTATAGAAATTGAAGACATTGCAAAATATAACAACGAAGAAGGACTGTCTTTGAGCGATGAAGAAGTATTATATTTAGAAAACGTAGCTGAAAAAATTGGCAGAAAACTCACAGATTCTGAAGTATTTGGTTTTAGCCAAGTAAACTCAGAACACTGTAGACACAAAATATTTAATGGAACTTTTATCATTGATGGTGAAGAGCAACCTTCTTCTCTATTTAATATGATTAAAGAAACATCGAAACAAAACCCTAATGACATTGTATCTGCTTATAAAGATAATGTTGCCTTTATTAAAGGACCAAAAGCAGCACAATTTGCACCTAAAACTGCAGACAAACCTGATTTTTACGAAACAAAAGAGTTTGAATCTGTAATTTCTTTAAAGGCAGAAACACATAACTTTCCAACAACTGTAGAGCCTTTTAATGGAGCTGCAACTGGTTCTGGAGGTGAAATTAGAGATAGGCTTGCAGGAGGTAAAGGCTCTTTGCCTTTAGCAGGTACTGCTGTTTATATGACATCTTATTCTAGATTAGAAGCCGATAAAGATTCAGAAAAAAACCAAAGATATTGGGAAAATAAATTTGAAGCAAGAGAATGGTTGTACCAAACTCCTATGGATATTTTAATTAAAGCATCTAATGGAGCTTCAGATTTTGGAAACAAATTTGGACAACCTCTAATTACGGGTTCTGTATTAACTTTTGAGCATGAAGAAAATGCAGCTTCTAGTGATGCTAAACCTAGAAGGTTAGGATATGATAAAGTAATTATGCAAGCAGGAGGTATTGGTTATGGGAAAGCAGATCAAGCCATAAAAGACACTCCAAAAGAAGGAGATAAAATTGTAATTCTTGGTGGAGAAAACTACAGAATTGGTATGGGTGGAGCTGCAGTTTCTTCTGCTGATACAGGTGAATTTGCATCTGGTATCGAATTAAATGCTGTGCAAAGATCTAACCCAGAAATGCAAAAACGTGCTGCAAATGCAATTCGTGGAATGGTTGAAAGTGATGAAAACTTTATTGTTTCTATTCACGATCATGGTGCAGGAGGTCATTTAAACTGTTTGTCTGAATTGGTAGAAGATACAGGTGGTAAAATCGATTTAGATAAATTACCCGTTGGTGACCCTACATTATCAGCAAAAGAAATTGTTGGTAACGAATCTCAAGAAAGAATGGGATTAGTAATACCTGAAAAACATATTAAAACTTTACAGAAAATTGCAGAACGTGAACGCTCTCCAATATATAAAGTTGGTGATGTAACAGGTAATGATAGATTTACTTTTGAGTCTAAAACTACTGGCGAAAAACCAATGGATTTAGCTTTAGAAGACATGTTTGGGTCATCACCCAAAACAATACTAACAGATAAAACTGTTATTAGAAACTATAAAAATCCACGTTACAAAACTAAAAACTTAAAAATCTATTTAGAACAAGTGCTGCAATTAGAAGCCGTAGCTTGTAAAGATTGGTTAACAAATAAGGTAGATAGATGTGTAGGTGGTAAAGTTGCCAAACAACAATGTGTTGGACCATTACAAATTCCTTTAAATAATGTGGGAGTTATGGCTCTTGATTATAATGGAAAAGAAGGTGTTGCAACCTCAATTGGTCACTCTCCTATTTCTGGTTTAATACATCCAGAAGCTGGGAGTAGAAACTCAATCACTGAAGCTTTAACAAACATTATTTGGGCACCTTTAAAAGATAATTTAGCATCGGTTTCATTATCTGCTAACTGGATGTGGCCTTGTAAAAACGAAGGTGAAGATGCTCGTTTATATAAAGCTGTACAAGCTATTTCAGAGTTTTCAATTGATTTAGGCATCAACGTTCCAACGGGTAAAGATTCTTTATCTATGAAACAGAAATATACAGATGGGGATGTAATTTCTCCTGGAACTGTAATTATTTCAGCAGCTGCAAATTGTAACGAAATTACTAAAGTAGTTGAACCTGTTTTAAAAGTTGATGGTGGAAATATTTACTACATTAATATTTCTCAAGACGAGTTTAAATTAGGTGGAAGTTCATTCAACCAAGTATTAAATGCTATTGGAAATGAAGCTCCAGATGTAACAAATACAGATTTTGTTAAAGCAACATTTAATACCATCCAAAATTTAATTAAAGATGATAAAATTGTTGCAGGCCATGATATAGCTTCTGGGGGTTTAATAACTACATTATTAGAAATTTGTTTTGCTGATGTTAATTTGGGCGCTGATTTAGACCTTACATCTTTAAATGAAGAAGATTCTGTAAAAGTATTATTCTCAGAAAATTCAGGAATTGTTTTTCAAGCAGAAGCTTCAGTAGAAACAATTTTATCAGAAAATAATATCGAATTTTTCAATATTGGCACAGCCAATAATTCTGGAGAGTTAAAGGTTAAAAATAATGAAGATAATTTCTCATTTAATGTTGCTGAACTAAGAGATGTATGGTATAAAACATCATTCTTATTAGATCAAAAGCAGACTGCAAATAATTTAGCTCAAGACAGGTTTGATAATTATAAAAATCAGCCATTAATCTATAAATTTCCTGAAAGCTTTACAGGTAAACTTCCAAAAATTGGAAAGAATAAACCAAAAGCTGCAATTATTAGAGAAAAAGGATCTAACTCAGAACGTGAAATGGCAAATGCAATGTATTTAGCTGGTTTTGATGTAAAAGATGTACACATGACCGATTTAATTTCTGGTCGTGAAACTTTAGAAGACATTCAGTTTATTGGTGCTGTTGGTGGTTTTTCTAATTCAGATGTTTTAGGGTCTGCAAAAGGTTGGGCAGGTGCTTTTAAGTATAATGAGAAAGCAAATTTAGCATTAAAAAACTTCTTTGAAAGAGAAGATACTTTATCTATTGGTATTTGTAATGGTGCTCAGCTTTGGATGGAATTAGAACTTATTAATCCAGATCATAAATTACATGGAAAATTAGTACACAATGATTCTAAGAAGCATGAAAGCTCATTTACTTCAGTAAAAATTCAAGAAAACAATTCTGTGATGTTATCTTCTTTAGCAGGTTCTGAATTAGGCGTTTGGATTTCTCACGGAGAAGGTAAATTTAGCTTACCTGAATCTGAATCTGATTACAGTATTGTTGCTAAATATGGTTATAAAGATTATCCAAACAATCCGAATGGCTCTGACTTTAACACAGCAATGTTGTGTGACAAAACTGGTAGACACTTAGTAACTATGCCTCATATTGAGCGTTCTACGTTTCAATGGAATTGGGCCAATTATCCATCAGGAAGAAAAGATGAGGTTACCCCGTGGTTACAAGCGTTTATAAATGCAAAAAACTGGTTATTAAAATAAAAAAATTATTATTTTAAGAAAGGAATTGACTAAATATCAATTCCTTTTTTAGTTAGAAAAATTTAAAATAAATTACAATCTAAGATTATTTGAGTCTTTAGCTAAAAACAATCAAAAATGAAAAACATAATTTTTGCAATAGTCGTATTCTTTGCAACAGGTATCTCATATACTCAAGAGAATATTCAAGCTTCAGAAATAATCAAAGCAATAAAGGCAGGAGAAGACATTAAATATTCTAACAAAACAATTATTGGGCAATTAGATTTTACTTTGATGGAAGAGACAATAAAAGAAAAAACTAAAAAGAAAAGTAGTTGGTGGAATAAAAAAAATAATAGCTACAACACAATTAATAACAACGTTAAAGTAGCAATATCTTTCACAAATTGTACATTTAAAGATAATGTTTTAGCCTATGTTGCTGATGAAGATTCAGGAGAAACATTTAAAGCAGACTTTGATAAAGATATTAAGTTCATTAACTGTAAGTTTAAGAGCAAAGCGATGTTTAAATATTCTAAATTTAATGATGATTCAGATTTTTCTGGTGCAACTTTTTTAGGGGATACAACATTTAAATATTCAAAATTCTACAAAAATATTGATTTTTCACATTCTTTTTTCTCAGAGATAGCAACATTTAAATACGCAATTTTTACCACAAATGTTAATTTTGAATCTACAATTTTTGAAAGCTCAGCTATTTTTAAATACACAAAATTTAACGATGGTGTTTCATTTAAAGATGTAAACTTTAAAGAAGACTTAAATATTAAGTATATGAATGTTTCTAGCGCATTTAACATTAGCAATATGAAAGTAGGTTATGAAATTGACGATAAATACACTAAAATAAATGGAAAGAATTTTAGCAAGTATTTATTAGAAAGAAACAATTGAGTTTCCTAAAGGAATTACTTAAAAATAACTCCTTTATTTTACCTTTAAACTCCACTGAAAATTAAATTTAGACACTAGAACTCCATCTTCATTATAACCTTCTGCTATTAATAGTACTTTTTGTCCTTCTTTTGTTATAAAAGAGTTTTCGATAGCTTCTTTTATTTCTTTACCATTATTACAATAGAATTCAATTTTGCCAGTAGCCTTCTTATAAAAACTAGCTTCTTGATGTGTAACTAACATCGATACTTTTTTTCCATAATTTTCTATTGCTTGCATTACCAAAACACCAGTACTCATTTCTGCTGCCATACCCTGTGCAGCCCAAAACATACTTTTAAAAGGGTTTTGATTTATCCACTTATGTTTAATTTTCACAACACAATGATCTTCGTTAAGTTCCTTAACCCTCATACCTGAAAGGTATCCTAAAGGAAGTTTAAAAAACATAAACAAATTAATTTTTTTTGGTGTAATATTCATTTTTTAATTGCTATATAAAGCAATATAAGACATTTTTTAATTTAAAAAATACTTTTACTTAAATGTTAAATATATGTTAATTCAAGTACTATGTAATACATAAAACCAATTATTATGAAATCTATCACCAAACAAATTGTATTCTTTTTATCAATGACATTAATGCTAAGTTCATGCAACATGAATATGCTAAATAGTGTAAATGGAAATAAAAATGTAGAAGTTGCAGACAGAACTGTTGCTGAAGATTTTACCAAAATTAAAGTTAGTACAGGTTTAGATCTTTACTTATCTCAAGGAACTGAAAACAAAATTACTTTAGAAGCAGATGAAAACTTGCATGAAATTATATTTTCTAAAATAGAAAATGGAGAGTTAAAAATTTATTCAGATAAAAATATTTGGAATGCTAAAGCAAAGAAAGTTTATGTAACTGTAAAAGGTTTAACAAGCATAGTGGCTACAAGCGGTTCTAATGTTTATACAGAAGAAGAATTAAGTGTGGAAAACATAAATATTGTATCTACAAGTGTAGCAGACATAGATTTAAACTTAAACGCAAATTCAGTGATTAGTACTGCTACAAGTGGCTCTGACATAAAATTAAATGGAACTACAATTCAGCATACTTGTAGTGCAACTAGTGGTGCATCAATCGAAGCATATGATCTAACTAGCGAAAATGTTACTGTAAATGTTACAAGTGGTGCAGACATTAATATTTATGCATCTGTAAGTTTAGAGGCAAAAGCAACAAGTGGTGGAGATATCGATTTTAAGGGTAATCCTAAAAATGTAAAAAAATCATCTACATCTGGGGGAAGTATTTCTGCCAAATAAAAAAACAGTCAACCAAAAAAAATAAAATGCTTACATTAATTATTAAAATTTCAACTACTTTATTTCAAATTATTGCAACATTATTAGGATAGCTAACCCTAATAATAGTTACTAATACTTGGTTTTATTAGTTTACACAGTATGGTGTCGTTTTTTTAAACGACACTTAGTTTTTAAATGTATGGGTTTTCTGTTTTCAATATTTTATCTTTGCTATAGATTTATAAAAAACATGAAAAAAATATCACTTTTACTTCTTGGTTTATTATTTGTAATTGCATGTAAACCACAAACTAACACCAGCTTTGTTAAGTTATCTGGAAGTTTGGATAACAATATAGATTCTATTTTATCTATAGTAAATAATCAAGGAGTTCGTAAAAAGATTAAAATTGACGCATATGGTGTTTTTAATGATACACTTCAGCTAAGTTCAAAAAAAGGAGAAATCTACACTATGTTTACCAATCCGAATAATAGAGCTCCAATTTATTTAAAAAACGGCTACAACATTACATTAAAAGGAGATGCGAACTCATTTATGGATAGCTTTATTTTTTCTGGTAAAGGTGCTGAAAATAGCAATTTTATAATTGCTCAAATTCAGAAAAGCCAAAGTATTGGAAACCCTCAAAAAATTATAAATTTAAGTGAAAAGGCCTTTAATTATAAAATAAATACATTAAAATTTGAATATGATAGTATTTTAAATTCATATGATAATTTAGACACTGCTTTTTATAACACAATAAAAAAACAAAACAACCAGTTAATTACTTACTTTAAAAATGCATATGAAGAAAATGCAACAATGGGAAAAGGAAAACCATCTCCTACATTTAATAATTATTTAGATAGTAAAGGAGGCGCAAAGTCTTTATCCGATTTTAAAGGTAAATTTGTTTATGTAGACGTTTGGGCAACGTGGTGTGGTCCGTGTATTCAACAAATTCCATACTTGAAAGCATTAGAACAAGAATATGAAAATAAAAATATTGTATTTGTAAGTATTTCTACAGACGAATCTCAACGAAATGGTGGTTCATGGGAGAAAGCAGAATCAAAATGGCGTAATTTTGTACAGAAAAAAAATATGAGTGGTGTCCAATTATGGTCAGGAAAAGATTTTTCTTTTCAACAAGCCTATAATATAAATGCTATTCCTAGATTTATTTTAATTGACCCAAAGGGTAATATTGTAGACGCAAATGCACCTAGACCCTCTGATTCTAAATTAAAAGAACTATTTGCTTCCTTGGGTATTTAATACGCTACAGAACCAAATATTTTAGTTAGAAGTCTTACGAAATAGTTCATGAAAAATATGAACGAAAAAAAGAATACTGTACCAATAACAAAATCGACTAGAGATTCTAAACCATTTTGTGCCATTAAGTGTTTTCCACAGTAATAAACTAAACTAGATGTAAATAAAAATAATAAAATCTGTTGCATTGTATCTTTAAACATAACTTTCAAATTTAAGCGTTTATAATAAGTATGTATTTCATATAAATACCTTTCCACAACAAAAGTAATTTCTATTTAAAATTTTTTGTAAACTTTTTGGTTAAAGCGCTATTTGCATAAGACGAATGAAGTTTATCTTAAGGTTTTAGAAAAAAAAAGCGAAATTCTAGTTGAATTTCGCTTTTTAAAAGTTCCTAAAGTTTATTCTTATTTATAAACCCCCATATCTGCATATTTATCCATTCTTTCAGAAACTAAGTCTGAATGAGATAAATCTTTAAGTTGATCAAAGGCTTTTAGTATTTGTTGTTCAACCACTTTGAAAGCACCTTCTCTATCCGAATGCGCACCTCCAACAGGCTCTTTAATGATAGCGTCTATCAACTTTAAACGCTTCATATCTGTACCTGTCAATTTTAAAGCTTCTGCAGCCTGTTCTTTAAACTCCCAACTTCTCCATAAAATTGAAGAACATGATTCAGGAGAAATAACAGTATACCAAGTATTCTCCATCATATAAACTCTGTCTCCTACTCCAATACCTAATGCTCCTCCAGAGGCTCCTTCACCGATAACTATTGTAATAATTGGTGTTTTTAAACGAGTCATTTCTAGAATATTTCTAGCAATAGCTTCTCCCTGTCCTCTTTCTTCTGCTTCTAAACCAGGATAAGCACCAGGTGTATCTAATAAAGTAACCACAGGAATATTAAATTTCTCTGCCATTTTCATTAAGCGTAAAGCTTTACGATATCCTTCTGGGTTTGCCATCCCGAAATTTCTGTACTGACGTGTTTTTGTGTTAAAACCTTTTTGTTGGCCAATAAACATAAAAGATTGATTGCCAATTTTACCTAAACCACCAATCATTGCTTTATCATCTTTTACATTTCTATCTCCATGAAGCTCCATAAAAGTATCTCCACAAATGGCTTTAATATAATCTAATGTATAAGGTCTATTTGGATGTCTTGACAATTGAACTCTTTGCCAAGGGGTAAGATTTTTATAGATATCTTTTTTTGCTTCTGATAATTTTTTTTCGATTTTTTTACATGTAGCTGTAACATCGACATCACTCTCTTCACCAATAATCTGACACTTCTGTAACTGATCTTCTAGCTCTTTAATTGGCATTTCAAAATCTAAATATTCCATTTTTAGTTATTTTGATTTAGTTAATAGTATAAACAAACATACTACAAAATTTACTTTTTTACACGAAAAGAAATTACTTTTTTGAAGTGAGTTTTTGCTTAATCTTTAACTTAAATACTCCTTTATTTTTAAGAACCCCATTCAGTAAAACAACACCAAGAACAATAACAGCTCCGAAATAAAATTCAGGATGCATTTTTTCTTTATCACCAAAAATAAATAACGCTAAGATAATTGCATATATCGGCTCTAAGTTTATAGTGAGCATTAATGTATACGGAGAAATATATTTCATGATTTTTACAGAGGCAATAAATGCATATGCAGTACAAACACTGCTTAAAACAAACAAATAAAACCAATCCATTTTAGACAATATAAAAAAATCAGAGGTGATTTTACCTGACAAAATTAAATACGCGAAAACAAAGAGTGTTCCAAATAATAATTGGTAAAATGAAATTCTATTTTCGTCATATTCTTTAATAAAAAGACCATTTAATACCGAAAATAAAGAACTTAAAAAAGAAGAAATTAAAGCGTAAATTATACCTAATTTATAAGAACTTTCAAAATTAAAAATAATATATAGTCCTAAAATTACAACTAAGCCAAAGAAAATTTCTAATAAACTAAAGCGTCTTCTAAAAAAAAGAGGTTCTAAAATTGAGGTAAAAAAAGCTCCTGTACTCATTGTTACTAAAGCTACAGAAACATTGGAAACTTTTATAGCTTTAAAAAAAAAGATCCAATGCAAAGCAATAATAATACCTGTAATTAAAAATTTTACCAAGCCTTTTTTATTGATAAGGAACGATTTTTTTTGAATCAAAAAAAAGAATACTATAAAAATAACAGCTAAACCCATTCTAAAAAAAACTAAAGGAATAGCTTCTATACTTATTAATGCGCCTAATATAGCAGTGAAACCCCAAATAAAAACAATCAGATGAAGTAACAGATAGTTTTTAAGCTTATTTTCTTGCATTAATGTATAGATAAAGAGCAATAAATCCGAAAAATATATTTGGCATCCAAACGTAAATGAGTGAATTAACACCAGCAACAGCACCTAAAACCTCAGAAATTTTCAATAAGAAAACATAAATAAACATCATTCCAACACCTATTGCCAAATTTAAACCTGTACCTCCTCTTCTTTTTCTAAAAGATAAAGCAACAGCAATAATAGTTAGAACAAAAGAGGCTATTGGTAAGCTTGTTCTTTTATGAAACTCTACTAAATAAGCATTTAAATTTTTTACCCCTCGTTGCTTAGAAACAGCTATAAAACGTAACAATTCATTTGAAGGCATCTCTTGAGATAAGGCAGATTTATATATTAGGTCTTTTGGGGTAAAATTAAAAACAGTATCAATTTTATTACCAGAAAAAATACTGTCTTTATCTTCATAAATTTTTCGTAATCTCCAATTTTGAAGTAAAAAAGAAGAATCTTTATCATTATATCTTATGTTATCTGAAACAAGTTTAGACTTCATTTTTAAACCATCATATACTTCAGAGGTAAAATCATAACCGGCGTTACTTTTGGTGTTAAAATTTCGAATAAAGATATAAGTGCTATCTGTAAGTTGTAAACTAAAGTCTGAAATATACTTGAACTGTTGGGTTTGGCGTCTACTCTTAGTATAAGATAGTTCGAACTTCTTACGAATTTTACTACTACTTGGTACTACAAAATGATTCATTACTAAGGACAAAATTGTAATTAAAGTTGCACCAATAAAATAAGGATATAAAAATCGCGTAAAAGAAACTTTTGCGTTATTTATGGCAATAATTTCTGTATTATTAGAAAGTTTTGATGTAAATAAAATAACTGCAATAAATAATGCCAGCGGCATAAATGTATTGGCATAATAAATAATAAAATTGATATAATACTCGTCTATAATTTGAAACAAGCTTAAATCTGCATGTTCTAAAAAATTATCAATTTTTTCGGCAATATCTATAGCAATTGCAATTGGTATTAAGATTAATAAGGTAAATAAAAAAGTTACCAAAAATCGTTTTAATATGTACCAATCTATTATTTTCAAATTAGAGACGTTTATCCATTTGTTTTACCATCATATCTTTCCATTCCCTAAAATCTCCTGCTATGATGTGTTTTCTAGCTTCTCTAGTTAACCAAACATAAAAACCTAAATTATGAATAGATGCAATTTGCTTACCTAACATTTCTTTAGCTACGAACAAATGGCGCAAATATGCTTTAGAATAAAAAGTGTCTACAGAAGTAATACCCATTTCATCAATGGGAGAAAAATCGTCTTCCCATTTTTTGTTTTTAATATTTATTGTTCCATGAGCTGTAAATAGCATTCCATTTCTGGCGTTTCTAGTTGGCATTACACAATCAAACATATCAATTCCCAAAGCAATATTCTCTAAAATATTTATTGGTGTACCTACACCCATTAAATACCTTGGCTTATCTTCAGGTAAAATCTCAGTAACTACTTCTGTCATTGCATACATTTCTTCTGCAGGTTCGCCCACAGAAAGACCACCAATTGCATTTGCCTCTGCCCCAGCATTTGCTATATATTCTGCAGATTGTCTTCTTAAATCTTTATAAGTACTTCCTTGTACAATTGGAAAAAATGTTTGTTCATAGCCATATTTAAAAGGTAATGTTTTTAAATGATTCATACATCTATCTAACCACCTGTGCGTCATATGCATTGATCTTTTGGCATAATTATACTCACAAGGGTATGGTGTACACTCATCAAAAGCCATAATAATGTCAGCACCAATAGTTCGTTGAATTTCCATAACATTTTCTGGCGTAAAAAAATGCATTGCTCCATCTATATGACTTTTAAACTTTACACCTTCTTCGTTAATTTTTCTCCTACCAGATAGAGAATATACTTGGTAACCGCCAGAATCTGTTAAGATATTTCTATCCCAATTCATAAACTTATGCAAACCACCAGCTTTTTCTAAAACGTCTAATTTTGGTCTTAAATATAAATGATAGGTATTCCCTAGAATAATATCTGGATTAATATCATTTTTTAATTCTGTTTGATGAACACCTTTTACGGTACCAACTGTCCCTACAGGCATAAAAATTGGAGTTTCAATAACTCCATGATCTGTAGTAATAGATCCTGCTCTTGCTTTACTTTTAGGATCTGTAATTTTTAAATTGAATTTCATTGAGGGCAAAGATAGTACTATTTAAGAATTGAAAAATTAAATAAACCCTAATTTTAAAAAGGACTAAGATTTACTTATCTCCTTTTTCTTTTCGATGAAAAAGAAGAATTATTGCGTTTATTTTTTGGTGATGATTTTCTAAAAGAAGCACTTTTTTTATTAAAATCGTTTTTTGCAGGTGCTAACTTCTTTTTAGCCTTCTTTACTTTGGGTTTTTCTTTTATTTTAGATGCTTCTTCAGTCTTAGAGGATAAAGAAATCATGCTATTGATTTCTTTCATTTCTTCCTCTGTTAATTCTCGCCAATCACCTGTTTGTAGATAACCTAATTCTACATTCATAATTCTTGTACGCTTTAATTTAGTTACCTCATAATCTAAATATTCGCACATTCTACGAATTTGTCTATTTAAACCTTGGGTAAGTATAATTTTAAAAATTTTATCGTTTACTTTTTCTACCAAACACTTCTGAGTTACTGTTCCTAAAATAGGAATTCCATTACTCATTTTTTCTATAAAATCTTCTGTAATTGATTTATTAACAGTAACAAAATATTCTTTTTCGTGATTGTTACCAGCTCTTAGAATCTTATTTACAATATCACCATCATTAGTTAAAAAAATTAACCCTTCAGAAGGTTTATCTAAACGTCCAACAGGAAACAAACGTTCAGGATAATTAATGTGTTTTACAATATTATTAGGTTCTCTCCCATCTGTAGTAGACACTATACCTATGGGTTTATTTAAAGCAATATAAATAGTTACATCTTTAGGCTTAACAATTCTACCATCTAACTTTACAACATCATTTTTAGTAACTCTATTACCCAATTGAGTTGACTTTCCATTTAAGGTAACTCTACCTTCATTTATAAATTTCTCAGCCTCCCTTCTAGAACAAATTCCAGATGAACTGATGTATTTATTAAGATTGGTAGATTTTTGATTGTTAGTATCCAAAGATTAAAATTTTGTGTAAAAATAGGCAATCAGTTATAATTCTATTGTTCTAAAAGTTAAATTAATTCTAGGTGAATTTACTTTTTTTGTAGGTGGCAGTCTGTGTAACCAATTAGTTTGGGTTGTTCCTTTCATTACTAATAAACTACCTCTTTCTAAATGAACATCTATTCTTTGCTTATTTTCTTTGTGTTTAAATGAAAATTTACGTTCAGCCCCTAAAGATAAAGAAGCAATTGCGCCCTCTTTTTTCATCATTTTTTCTCCATCTGAATGATAGCCCATACCCTCTTCTCCTGACGAATATAAATTTAAAAGACATGAATTATAGGCCTCATTACTCTCTTTTTCTACAATTGCTTTCAACGCTAACAATTCAGGTATCCAAAGATTAGCAGTTTTTGTTACTTTAGAATAGGTGTATGAATATTCAGATTCTCCATACCAAGCTACTTTTCTTTTGGTGATAATTCGTTTACCAAAGATATTTGCTTCATCATTTTTCCAATTGATTTTTTGCATCAACTCATTATAATAGAAATTGCATTGCTCGTTATTTAAAACAACTCCATGATAATTAGTTACCCCATCAAAAGGTAAAATATTGTTAATTTTTTCTGAAGAAAACAAATCCATTCTCTAAAATAAAACAATTACAAAGGCTAGCAAAATTTAATACGAAATTTAAAATTTTCTATTTTTTATACTCTTTAAGTATGTGTATTTTTACAGTATGCAATTTAAAATAAAATCAGAATTTTCTCCTACAGGAGATCAGCCAGAAGCTATTAAACAACTATCTGAGGGTATTAATCAAAAGGAGAGGTTTCAGACACTTCTAGGAGTTACAGGTTCTGGTAAAACCTTTACGATAGCCAATGTGGTAAAAGAAGTAAAAAAACCAACCTTGGTTTTAGCACACAACAAAACACTAGCTGCCCAATTGTATTCTGAGTTTAAGCAGTTTTTTCCTGAAAATGCTGTAGAATATTTTGTGTCTTACTACGATTATTATCAACCAGAAGCTTATATACCTGTTTCTGGTACTTATATTGAAAAAGACTTATCTATCAATGAAGATATAGAGCGTTTACGTTTAAGCACCACTTCTTCTCTACTTTCTGGAAGAAGAGATGTTTTAGTAGTAGCTTCAGTTTCTTGTTTATATGGTATTGGAAATCCTACTGAATTTAAGAAAAATGTAATACCAATAAGAGTTGGTCAGCAAATATCAAGAACAACATTTTTACATCAATTAGTAACTAGCTTATATTCTAGAACAGAGATTGAAATAAAAAGCGGAAAGTTTAAAGTGAAAGGAGATGTGGTTACTATTTATCCTTCTTATGGTGATAATGGTTATCGAGTTCATTTTTTTGGTGATGAAATTGAAGAAATTGAAGCTTTTGATTTAGAAAATAATAGTGTTATTGAAAAATTTGAACATTTAACCATATATCCTGCAAACCTATTTGTTACTTCGCCTGATGTTTTACAAAATGCCATTCATCAAATTCAAGAAGATATGGTAAAACAAGTCGATTATTTTAAGGAAATTGGAAAACCTTTAGAAGCAAAGAGACTTGAAGAAAGAACAGAATTTGATTTAGAAATGATCCGTGAATTGGGTTATTGTTCTGGTATTGAAAACTATTCTCGTTATTTAGATGGTCGTGAACCAGGCACAAGACCTTTCTGTTTGTTAGACTATTTTCCTGATGATTATTTAATGGTAATCGATGAAAGCCATGTTACAGTTCCTCAAACACATGCTATGTATGGAGGAGATAGAAGTAGAAAGGAAAACTTAGTTGAATATGGATTTCGATTACCTGCAGCCATGGATAACAGGCCTTTAAAGTTTGATGAATTTGAGGCTATTCAAAATCAAACCATTTTTGTTTCTGCAACTCCTGCAGATTATGAATTACAGAAATCTGAAGGAATTTATGTAGAACAAATTATAAGACCTACAGGTTTATTAGATCCACCAATTGAGGTAAGATCAAGTTTAAATCAGATTGATGATTTGATTGAGGAAATTCAATTGCGAGTAGAAAAAGATGAGCGTACTTTGGTAACAACCCTAACCAAAAGAATGGCTGAGGAATTAACAAAATATTTAACCCGAGTAGATATAAGATGTAGATATATTCATTCTGATGTAGATACCCTAGAACGTGTAGAAATTATGCAAGATTTACGTAAAGGTTTGTTTGATGTTTTAATAGGTGTAAACCTTTTAAGAGAAGGTTTAGATTTACCTGAAGTTTCTTTGGTTGCTATTTTAGATGCAGACAAAGAAGGTTTTTTACGTAATAATAAATCGCTTACACAAACTGTGGGTAGAGCCGCAAGAAATGTAAATGGTTTAGCAATTATGTATGCTGATAAAGTTACAGATAGTATGCAAAAAACAATTGATGAAACAGAAAGAAGAAGAGAAATACAAATTGCATACAATACAAAACACAATAAAGTACCTACACAGATTAATAAAAAAATAGAAGATACCTTAACTAAATCCGCAGTTTCCAGTTATCATTATGATAATGCAGTTAGTAAAGCTGCAGAGCAGGAATTGCAATACTTACCTAAAGAAGAAATTCAAGATAGAATTCGTAAAAAACGTAAGCAAATGGAAGCTGCTGCAAAAAGTTTAGACTTTATAATAGCTGCAAAGTTACGTGATGAAATTGCTGTTTTAAAAGAACAAGTTTCATAGAAAAAAGCTTAATAAAAAAAACCTCGCAAATGCGAGGTTTTTTATTTTTTATAAATTTAAAAATTAAGCTTCTAAAACTTCAGCAACCTTATCTGCTGCTTCTTGAAATTCTGTTGCAGAAATAATTTCCATTCCAGAATTATCGATCAATTCTTTTGCTTCTTTTGCGTTTGTACCTTGTAGTCTACAAATAATTGGTACAGTAATTTTGTCTCCCATACTTTGGTAAGCATCTACAACACCTTGTGCAACTCTGTCACAACGTACAATACCTCCAAAAATATTTACTAAAATAGCCTTTACATTTTCATCTTTTAAAATAATTCCAAAAGCAGTTTCAACTCTTTGTGCGTCTGCTGTACCTCCAACATCTAAAAAGTTAGCAGGCTCTCCTCCAGATTCTTTAATTAAATCCATAGTTCCCATTGCTAAACCAGCACCATTTACCATACAACCAACATTACCATCTAAATCTACATAGTTTAAACCTGCAGCTTTAGCTTCAACTTCAATTGGGTTTTCTTCTCTTAAATCGCGCATTGCAGCATAATCTTTATGTCTGTATAATGCATTTTCATCTAAAGAAACTTTAGCATCAACTGCCATAATTTTATCGTCAGAAGTCTTTAATACTGGGTTAATCTCAAACATTGAAGAATCAGATTTAATATAAGCAGTATATAAAGCAGAAACGAACTTTGTCATTTCTTTAAATGCAGTTCCAGATAAACCTAAGTTAAAAGCAACTTTTCTCGCTTGAAAAGGCATTAAACCTAATAATGGATCTATTTCTTCTGTAAAAATTAAGTGCGGAGTTTCTTCTGCTACAGTTTCAATATCCATTCCACCTTCTGTAGAATACATAATCATATTTTTACCTGTAGCTCTATTTAACAACACAGACATGTAATATTCTTCTGGTTCAGAATCTCCAGGATAATACACATCCTCAGCGATTAAAACTTGATTTACCAATTTACCTTCTGCAGAAGTTTGAGGCGTAATCAACATCATCCCTAAAATATCATCAGCAATACTTTCTACTTGCTCTAAGTTTTTAGCCAGTTTTACTCCTCCACCTTTTCCACGTCCACCTGCATGAACCTGAGCTTTTATAACATGCCAACCTGTGCCTGTATCTTCAGTTAATTTCTTAGCAGCTGCAACAGCTTCAGTTGGTGTATTTGCTACAATTCCTCTTTGAATTCTAACACCAAAACTATTTAAAATTTCTTTTCCTTGATATTCGTGTAAGTTCATTTGTATCCTTTTAAAAACGATTACAAAAATACAAATTCAATAGAGAATGGAACTAAAGTTTTTTAAAAAAAATAAAATTCATTTTTATTGATATTTCTTATTTGTTTACTAATGTTTAATTTTTAAAAAATTGATATAAATAAAACAAGTAACATTAAATTGTGTCTTTGTTTTTTTATACTTTCGTGAGTATATTTAAAAAAATGATCGAAATAAAAAATATTCATAAGTATTATGGAGATCTAGCCGTTCTTAAAGGAGTAGACTTAACAATAAAAAAAGGTGAAATTGTTGCTATTGTTGGACCATCAGGTGCAGGTAAATCAACACTTTTACAAATTTTAGGTACACTGGATAATCCTGAACAAAAAGAAGATTACACAATAAACATTAACCACACCTCATTAAAAAATATAGCTGATAAAGAGCTATCTAAATTTAGAAATAAACATATTGGCTTTATTTTTCAATTTCATCAATTACTCCCTGAATTTTCTGCATTAGAAAATGTTTGTATTCCTGCTTTTATTGCTAAAAAATCAAAAAAAGAATCAGAAATAAGAGCAAAAAAGTTGCTTAATTTTTTAGGCTTATCTCATAGAATGCAACATAAACCTAATGAGCTTTCTGGTGGTGAGCAACAAAGAGTTGCTATAGCTAGAGCTTTAATTAACAATCCATCCATAATTTTAGCAGATGAACCAAGTGGAAACCTAGACAGTGAATCTGCTAAAAACCTTCACGAACTCTTTTTTAAACTGAGAGACGAGTTTGGACAAACTTTTGTTTTGGTTACTCATAATGATGAACTTGCAAATATGGCAGACAGAAAACTAACTATGAAAGATGGAAAGATTTGTTAAAAAAATAAACCTATGCTAAATTTTATAAAAGAACTTATTGCATATTTTAAGAATCCTACTTTAAGTAAAGATTCTAATACAGATTTTAAGCATAGAATTCAAATATTTGGAAAATTACTTGTGGTTTGTTTAGTTACAGGTTTTATAATCTCCCCAATATTTGTTTTAATAGAAAAACTTGGTTTGGTCGATATGCAAGAGCATGCCATGGAAGAATTAATGAAAAAGATGTCAAAAGCAATTGTATTTGTATTTGCGACTGTTATTGCTCCTTTATTTGAAGAATTAATATTTAGAGCTCCATTAACTGCTTTTAAAAAAGAAAAACAATTTAAAATTGGTTTTTATGTTTTTGCGATATTATTTGGATTTGTTCATATTACAAACTTTAACATTACTACTACAGTTTTACTATTATCCCCATTATTAGTACTACCACAAACTCTTGTAGGTGGCTATTTAGGGTACATAAGAGTTCGATTTGGTTTACTTTGGAGTATGGCACTTCACAGTAGCTATAATGGAATTTTAATGCTAGTTTCGTTCTCTGCAATGTGATATATAATGAATAAAAAAGAGCTTAAACTATTTCTGGATGAAAAAGTGATACAATACAACAATCAAAAATTTATCCAATCAGACCCAATACAAATACCACATTTATTTACTAAAAAAGAAGATATTGAAATTGCAGCTTTTTTAGCAGCAACAATCTCTTGGGGCAACAGAACCATGATTATTAAAAATGCAACTAAAATGATGCATTTACTTGATAATGATCCTTTTGATTTTGTAATAAATCATAAAGAAAAGGATTTAGATTCATTTAATAATTTTGTTCATAGAACATTTAATGCTTCAGATTTTAAACAATTTATAAGGTCCTTGAAACACATCTACAAAAACTACGGTGGATTAGAAAATGCCTTGAAAATTAAAGATAATAGCACAAATTATCAGACTACTATACATAAATTTAAAAAATTATTTTTTGAAGAAACACAAGAAACAAGAACATTAAAACATGTATCTGACCCCTTAAAAAACTCAGCTGCAAAAAGGATTAACATGTTCTTACGTTGGATGGTAAGAAATGATAAAGCAGGAGTAGATTTCGGGTTATGGACAACACACAATCCAGCGCATTTGTCTTGCCCTTTAGACGTCCACTCTGGTAACGTTGCTAGAAAGTTACAACTACTTAAAAGAAAACAAAACGATTGGAAGGCACTAAGTGAACTAGATAAAAACTTAAGAAGGTTAGATGCAAAAGACCCTGTTAAGTATGATTTTGCATTATTTGGTTTGGGAGTTTTCGAAAAGTTTTAATAAGAAATTAACAAGTTTTCTTTATTTACTTAAATTAGTATAATTTAGATATGTAAGTCAATATCGCTTTAAAATTTGTAGATGTATTTTAAAAATCCAGATGTTTTATATTTATTATTTTTACTAATTATTCCCATTTTAGTACATTTATTTCAACTACAGAAATTTGTAAAAACACCATTTACAAATGTTGCTTTTTTACAGAAAATAAAACTAGAAACACGTAAAAGTGCAAACATAAAAAAATGGCTAATTTTAGCCACTAGAATGCTTGTTTTTTTATCGATACTTTTATCTTTTTCTCAACCATATCTGGGAACAAAAAACACAAATAAAAAACAAGATATTTTTATCTATTTAGACAATTCACTAAGCTTAAATACAAAAGGAAAAAGAGGAGATTTACTAAAAATAGCAACCCAAGATATTATAAAATTTGCTCCAACTGATAAACGATATACATTACAAACTAACAACAAATTTTATACAAATATTAACTATGATAATTTAAAAAAAAAGTTACTATCTTTAAAAAACACAAGTAAAACAACAACAATTACTACTGTAATCTTTAAAAAAATAGTTAATCAAAATAAAGAAACTAAAACTTTAAATGAATCAATTTTAATATCTGATTTTCAAAACACTTACGCTAATCATTTTACAAATGTAACACCCCTATACTCGACTGTTAAACTACAAAGTTCTGTAAAAAATAATTTATCTATAGACAGCTTATACGTTAAAGATAAAAACTTCGAAAACACAACCATAGCTGTTAACATAAAAAATGAAGGAAAAGCTAAAAAAAATATTCCTATTGCTATTTACAGCAAAAACAAGTTAATTAGCAAACAAACAATCTCAATTAAGAAAAACGAAACCAAAGAAGTTCTTTTTAATTGCAAAGATAAAGCATTGATTTTAGGAAAAGTTACAATTACTTACAACGATACTTTTAAATTTGACAACACATTCTACTATAGTCAAAATAAAAAAGACAAAATAAGAGTTTTAAGTATTGGTAACCCTAGTAATTTTTTACCTAAAATTTATAGTAATAACGAATTTAATTACCAAAATAAAAAATTAAAAAAAGTAAACTATAATAAGATTTCTAATCAAGATTTAATTATTTTAAATGAGCTCAAAGTTATTCCAAATACATTAATAAATCGATTAATTAGTTTTTCAAATAAAGGAGGTAATATTGTTATTATTCCAAATAAAAACTCAGAAATAACTAATTATAATTCTTTTTTAAATAAACTCGGAAAAATCTCTTTAAAATCAAAAATAAAAGACACCTTAAATATTACTTCAATAAATTTTTCACACCCAATTTTTAAAAATGTTTTTTTAAAAAAGATAGAAAACTTTCAATACCCAAAAGTAAATAGCTACTTCCCTATTTCTTCAAATAACGAACAAAGTATTCTTACCTTTCAAAATACTCTCCCCTTTGTAACTCAAATAAAAAGTAATACTGGAAACCTTTTTCTCTTTTCAAGTACGCTATCCAAAAACAATAGTAATTTTTTAAAATCGCCTTTAATTGTTCCACTATTCTACAACTTTGGAACAATGAGTAAAAAAACACCAAAACTATACTATCGTTTAGACCAAGATCATGAAATAGATGTTTCTGTAAAACTCAACAAAGAAGGTGTACTATCTTTAAGAGGAAGGAATTTAAATATAATTCTACCCCAACAAAGTTATCAAAGTAAAATTTCTATTGAAATTAAGGACCATCTAACAAATGCTGGTTTTTACCACGTAACACACAAAAAAGACACGCTACAAACACTAGCTTTTAATAATCCAAAAAGCGAAAGCAGTTTACAGTTCTTTGACCCAAATACTCTCAAAAACTCAGAATATAAATTAAAAAATAAATCCTCAATTAAAGAGGCTTTCAGTGAAATTGATAAAAAAAACAAAGTTCAATGGTTATGGAAATGGTTTTTAGCGTTGGCAATTGTATCTTTGCTTTTAGAAATTTTGATTTTAAAATTCTATAAACCATGAGTACGCTTCTTAAAAACGCAAGAATCATAGATGTTTCTAGCCCTTTTCACAACCAAATAAAGGATATTTTAATTCATAATGGTTACATCAAAAAAATAGCAGACTCAATTCTTCCCTCTAGAGAGGATAATGAAATAGTATTAGAAAACCTACATGTTTCTTGTGGCTGGTTTGACACAAGTGTTTCACTTGGCGAACCTGGTTACGAAGAGCGAGAAACCTTATCTAACGGATTACAAGTTGCTGCAAAAAGCGGTTTCACTTCGATTGCCTTAAATGCAAATACAAATCCTGTTATTGACACAAAATCTGATGTTGAATATCTAATTCATAAAGCTCATAATTCTGGCGTAAAACTTTACCCTATTGCCGCTTTAACACAAAAAAGTGATGGTAAGGAATTGGCAGAACTGTTTGATATGCAACAATCTGGAGCTATCGCATTTGCAGATTACAATAAGCCAATAGTAGATGATAATTTAATGAAAATTGCCTTGCTCTATGCGCAAAATTTTGATGGCTTAATATTAAGTTTTCCAAAAAATAATTCAATTGCAGGAGAAGGTATTGTTAACGAAGGCATAAATAGCACAAAACTAGGCCTAAAAGGCATACCAGCATTATCAGAACACATTCAAATTGCAAGAGATTTATTTCTCTTAGAATATACAGGAGGAAAACTACATATTCCAACTATTACAACAGCAAAATCAGTTAACTTAATTAAGGAAGCTAAAAAGAAAGGTTTAAAAGTTACTTGTAGCGTTACTGCACATCATTTAACACTAACAGATAATAATCTGAATGGATTTGACAGTAGCTTTAAAACATCACCTCCATTAAGAACTGTTAAAGATATTAAAGCGCTACAGAAAGCAGTTAAATCTGGCGTAATTGACATAATTACTTCAGATCACAACCCTATTGATATTGAACACAAAAAAGTTGAATTTAGCGAAGCAAAAGACGGCGTTATTGGACTCGAGAGTCTCTTTACTACTACAAATACAGTTTTAGATTTAGAAACGCTTATAGCAAGTATCACTCACAAACCAAGAGCAGTTTTTGGGTTAAATAGCACACATATTAAAGAAAATTCAAAAGCCGACCTTACATTGTTTAATCCTGATAAAGAATTTATTTTTAACAATGAGCACATACTTTCAACATCTAAAAACAGCCCTTTTATTAACAAAAAATGTAAAGGTGAAGTTTATGGAATTTATGCAAATGAAAAATTAATTCTAAAATAAAACTTGCATACGCTTAAGCAATAGCCTTTTTAGTTTTACTTCAACCATCTTTAATAAAGTAAAAAAACACTATGAATTTAGAGTACATTGTTAGAGAACCTATTAAAAAAAGTAAAAATCCGTCATTACTAATTCTACTACATGGATATGGAAGCAACAAAGAAGATTTATTTTCATTCGCCGGAGAACTTCCGGAAGAATTGTTAATTGTAAGTGCGCAAGCGCCAAATAGTATGGGTTTTGGAAGCTATGCATGGTATGCTATTAATTTTGATGCTAAGCAAGGTAAATTCTCTGACTTGAAACAAGCAAAAGAAGCTATTGATAAAATCGCTGAATTTATTGATGCAATTAAAGAAAAATACAACACCAAAAAGGAAAAAACATTTTTATTAGGTTTTAGCCAAGGAGCCATTCTTAGCTATTCTTTAAGTTTTTTTTACCCTAATAAAATAAATCATATAATTGCACTAAGTGGTTATATTAATACTGATCTTTTACCTGTAGAGATATCAAAATCTATAACTACAGACTATTATATATCTCATGGAATTGTAGACCAAGTACTCCCAATTGAATGGGCTAGAAAAAGTAAAACCTTTTTAGAAAAAATAAACCTTCAAGCTATCTATAGTGAATATAAAATTGGTCATGGAGTAGCGCCACAAAATTTTTACAGCTTTAAA
>Ga0233438_10001693_pt1 | contig 23528 bp, 21 predicted proteins | sample SI_123_September_FD_182720 | JGI IMG/M metagenome (GOLD analysis project Ga0233438, IMG submission 182720) | Seawater microbial communities from Saanich Inlet, British Columbia, Canada - SI_123_September2016_10_MG | ecosystem: Environmental > Aquatic > Marine > Inlet | place: Canada: British...
AAAAGGTCCAGTCTGTCTTGAATATTTGGGGTGATTTTGGATTTTCCTCTTTTGGATTTTTTACCGGCCAGAGAAGCTGTATGGGAATTGAAAGGCATTTTTTGTTTTAAAACTACAATTAAGCCCCTAAAAGGAAAAACCGAGTTTTAAACAATTATTGGAAATTATTTCTTAAAATAACGCTGTTTAATTTAAAATATCTTCTAGTCTTTCTAAGAGATGCTTCTTATTGAAGTTTTTATCAAAATAAGTCAGCGCATTATTTGATAACTTTTCTTTTTCCGTTTTTGAAAGCTTATAAAGCTTAAGAATATTGTTTGCCAAAAGCTCATGGTTTTCAGCCTCAGAGGCAAATCCAGAATTAGACTCAGAAATTATCTTATTTCCAATTCCGTCTAATGCCCCAATAATGGGTTTACCGCATGCAAGATAAGACTGCAATTTTCCAGGAATTGTATAAGAGAAAATATCTGCCTTTTTAAGGGTTATTAATAGCCCATCAGCGCAGGTAAAATAATAAGGCATCTCCTCTGGTGGGAACGAACCTAAAAAATGGAATTTTTCGGTAAGCCCTTTTTCATTTATTTGCTCTTGAATTCTTGATTTATCTCTTCCGTCTCCTAGAACAACTAAGTTAATATCATACTCCTTTAACTTTTCAAAAGCATTTACTATGGTGTCAAAACTTTGAGCCACGCCAATATTACCGGCAAAAAGGAGGTTGAATCCCTTTGGGAACTGTGATAAGTAGCTCTTATCTTTTTCAACTACCTTGTAGAAATCTTCGGCATAGTAGGGGTAATAAATAATTTTACTTTCTGCTACTCCTTGATTTAGGATGTAGTTTTTAAACTCTGGGGATTGAACTAAAAGAAGATCAGTAAATCTATAAATGAGTTTAGTCATCTGATTAACTAATCCCAAAACAATACTACTTTTAATACCCCCTGCTACTCGGACAGATTCTGGCCATAGATCATGAACCCATAAATAGGATTCACATTTAAATTTTTTAGCAGCGATGATTCCAAGAATACCAACTGTAATTGGGGAGGGTGCATAAATAAACACCTTTTCGAAATCCCCTTTAAGCTTTAAAATTTTAAAAAGGCCAAAAAATACAAATGATAAATAATTTAAAAAAAGTCTAATGCCTCCTCCTTTTTTTCTGAGGATTAAATTAGCCCTGTGAACTTTGATGCCCTCGATTTTCTCCTGCTTGGGATCTTTCCAAGAATAACCTTCAAAATAATCTCCTTTAGGATAATTTGGTTTACCTGTTAACACCTCAATATCATGACCTCTTTTTTTTAGTGAAAAGACAAGGTCATTAATTCGAAAATTCTCAGGATAAAAATATTGGGATATAACTAGAATTTTCAAAATTTATAGTTGTAAAACGTCTTATTTGATTCCATATAAAACCTAAGTTCTTTTATCATTTTCAAATAATCTGGTATTTTATAGGGTAGATTTCTGATTGAAATTAATGATTTATCTGACTTAATTTCTAGATTTTCTTTTAAATCAATATGAGTTAAATTATAAGATCCTATTATGATTTTTAATAGCTCATATTTTGATATTGAAATTTGATTGGTGCAATTCCATAGTCCCACAATATTTTTTTCTATTGCAAAATAAATTATTTTAGAGAGCTCCAAGGTAGTTACACCACTCCAATAAACATTTTTATACCCAAATACACTTCCACTTTGATTTAATAGCCAATGAAATAGGCCTTCTCCATCTTTTTTAATTTCTGGGCCAATTATTGATGTTCTTAGACATAAATGTTTCTTTTCATCAAATTCACCTAAAGACTTTGATTTTCCATAAATATCAGTAGCATCCTTTACAGAGTTTTCAGAATAATTACCTGATTTTCCGCTGAAAACGCAATCAGTACTTATATGAATTAATTTACTATTAGTCCTTTTACATATTTCTTTTAAAAGATGAGGAAAATATGCATTTATATAAATTGCATTTTTAATGCTTTCTTCTGAGCCTTTAATCAGTATCCCAACACAATTGATTATTACATCAGGAGCAATTTCTTGAATTTTATTTAAAAGCTTTTTTTGATTTGTGACATCTAAGACTATAGTTTTAGAGTTTAACTTAATTCTAAAACTCAAATTATAGAGATCATATCTTTTGGTTGAATCAAGAAATTGATGAACAATATGTCCTAGCATTCCAGTACTTCCAAGGACAAGGACTTTTTTCATTTTATCTTTTTTTCCAAATCTCTCGATTTACAATTGATGTATATCCTTGGATAATTTTTACAACCTTTTCTGAAACATTAAAAGATTTATATTCAAAGGGTATTTCTTGTGTGGTCGAGTCAAATAATTTGGTTGCCATTTCGGTGGCCTGAAGTAATGAATCAGAATCTATATTGCCAATAGTAATAACTCCAGTGTCAATTGCCTCAGGTCTTTCTGTTGAGGTTCTCACACTTACAGCTGGGAAATTCATCATTGCACTCTCCTCAGAAATTGTTCCACTATCAGAAAGAGTCACAAATGCATTTGATTGCAAATTTACATAATCAAAAAAACCTAAAGGCTTGAGAAAATCAATAGAATCAGTATTTAATGTAGCGCTATTTAATTTATTTCTAGTTCTTGGATGAGTAGAAAATAAAATGGGTTTATTATAATGTTCAGATATTAAATTTAAAGCACTTATTATTTGCTTAAAATTATCTTCAATATCAAGATTTTCTTCACGATGAATACTTGCAACAATATATCCCTGAGGTGTTAAATTTAGCTGATTTAAAATTTTACTTTTCCCTATAAAAGCTGAGAAATGAGAAAGTACTTCATTTAAAGGGGAGCCTGTACAAAAAACATGATCCTTCCTAAATCCCTCTGAAAGTAAATATCTTCTACTGTTTTCTGTATAGGTAAGGTTTATATCTGCCAGATGATCTGCAACTTTTCTGTTAATTTCCTCAGGTACATTTTGATCAAAACATCTATTTCCAGCTTCCATATGAAAAATTGGAATTTTTAGTCTCTTTGCCGATAAAACACTCAGTGAGCTATTGGTATCTCCTAAAATTAAAAGTGCATCTGGTTTTATAATGTTTAAAATTTCATACGATTTGGAAATAATATTTCCAAGGGTGTCCCCCAAATTTTGAGATGCCACTTCAAAAAAATAATCAGGCTTTCTTATTTCGAGCTCTTTAAAAAATATTTCGTTCAGCTCATAATCATAATTTTGTCCTGTATGGATTAAGGTATGATCAAAAAATTTATCACACTTTTTTATAACAAGGGATAAACGAATAATTTCAGGGCGTGTACCAATTATAGTGACTAGCTTTAATTTTTTCATATTTTAAATTTAGCCTTTATAACCAATTGAAGATAAAAGATTTATTAGCTCTGCTTCACTTAATCTGTTTGTGTTAAATGAATTATACTCTTCAATCAGACTTATATTTCTTTGCCCTTCTGAAAAATACTTATTGTAATTTAAATCACGATTATCAGCGGGTATTCTAAAGTAATCTTTTAATTCTTCACAAACCATTCTTTCCTCTCTAGACAGTAATGTTTCATGAACTTTTTCAGCATGACGAATACCTATTTTTTTAATCTCAACTGGTGAATTATAAATTTTTTTCATTGTAGAGGCTAATTCACCGATTGTAGTAGAAGGTGATTTTTGAACAAAAATATCTCCTGGGTTTCCATTTTCAAAAGCAAACAGAACAAGATTTACAGCTTCATCTAGAGTCATCATAAATCTTGTCATGTTTGGATCAGTAACAGTAATGTCTTTGCCAGATTTAATTTGATCGTAAAAATGAGGAATTACTGATCCTCTTGAGGCCATTACATTACCATAACGTGTACCGCAAATTACAGTTGAATCTGAAGTTCTAGATTTAGCAACAAAGACTTTTTCCATCATAGCTTTGGATGTTCCCATAGCATTAATGGGATAAACCGCCTTATCAGTGCTTAAACAGATTACTTTTTTAACATTATTTTCTATTGCAACTGATAAAACATTGTCAGTGCCTAAGACATTAGTCTTTATTGCTTCCATTGGGAAAAATTCACATGATGGTACTTGTTTTAGAGCTGCCGCATGAAATATATAATCAACTCCATTTACAACGGATATTAAACTCTGCTTATCTCTAATATCACCAATAAAAAATTTTATTTTCGGATTATTATAAGTGACACGCATATCGTGCTGCTTTTTTTCATCTCTTGATAAAATTCTTATTTCTTTTATTTCAGATGACAGAAACCTGTCTAAAACAGCATTTCCAAAAGAGCCTGTTCCGCCGGTAATAAGTAATATTTTATTTTTAAAAACCATCTGTTATGTAATTCAAAAGATTACTCATTTTGTTGTGAACTTTAATTTTTGTTTTAGTCAAGCTTTTCAAATTTACAGCTTTTAAAATAATAGTTGCAATCTCTTCTTCTGAGTAAGGATTAAAACTTAAAGAAGGTTCTATTACTTCATAAACATATGGTAAGTCTGCCGCAATAACTTGAGTTCCTAATTGAGCTGCTTCTATTAAGGGCAACCCGAAGCTTTCCTTTAAAGATGGATAAACACAAAAACTATTTTCTTTATAACTTTTAATCACCCCTTCTTTTGTTAAAATGCCTAGGTTATGTACTTCTAATTTAATGGAAGGTGTATGAAAATTTTCGATCAAAGAAGAAAATACATTAGAAGGGAGCGTTAAACTTAAAGATAAAGGGGTTTTAGATTGTTTTGCGGCCAGGCTAAATCCCAAAAGTAGTTTTTGATGATTTTTATGGGCTTCTGGTCCCGCAACATAAAGAAAACTATTTTTTTTAGGGACATTTCTATCTTCACGCATTAATGAGTCGAAGAATGGTAAAACTTTAATTTTTTCGTCTTTTATCCCAAGTGAAACTGATAACTTATTTTTCATCAAAGATGTTTGAACTGCCCAAAAGTAACTTGGTTTATTTTTTAAAAAAATATATTGTTTTTTTAAAAAAAGTAACAGCTTAGCCTTAAAACTATGACTCGTTGAATTTGAACTAAGAATTAAATCATTTTGGAAGTAAATAACCACTCTTTTGTTAATTAAAATGGGAGGAGGTACATTCCCAAAACAAAAAAATACTTTAAATCTATTATGGTTTTTTTTATAAAAAAAACTTCTGGTTTTCTCTGATGCCTCAATAAACTCGAGGTTTACAATATCTAAAGAGTCAACAAAGCCCTTATCTAAACGATTGTCTAGCAAAAAAAAATAGTTGTTGATGTCTATTTTGGAAAGTGATTTGATCAGTGTGTTTAAAAGTGTTTTCCCCCCACTGTTGTGAATATAAATTGCGTCTATTAAAACCAAAAATGTTGTGTGTTTTTTAAATTTGGATGATTAGGCATATTCAATTCATTTAACTTTCTTGATTTCCTATTTAACATTGATATTTCAATACATTTTGGAAATAAAAAATCTTTAAATCTTACATAACCTGCGCCATTGTTTGCGTTTATATTATAAAAAAAGAAGTGAGAATTTAATTTTTTTAAAATCTGATATCTTTTGAATAAAGTGAATGGAAAAAGAAAAATTGGTTTTTTGGGTCTTTCATAGAAATGAAATTCGACAATAAGAATATTACATTTTGATATTAAATTGATTGATTTCTCAAAAACCTCCCATTCAAAACCCTCAATGTCCATTTTAATTACAGAACGATCATTAACACCTATTTGAAATTTTTTGCTAATCGATTCTAATGTTAAATATTGATCACTATCTACTTTAGATATCCCTTTTTTATAGAAATTAGTATTATCAATTGGTTCAGGTAGTTTATTAACTGATGGATCAAAAGCTGAAATTTTAGCAAGGGGGTATAACTTATTAAAGTCTTGTTCGAAAGATATATCTTCAGCTATTCCAAAACTGATTAGGCTTTCATAATCTTTCTCTGCTTTGTGAAAAATATAACCCCCATCTTCATCATTACCAAGCCTTACTAAATCATTCAACAATATATCAATTCTTAAAATAAATATGATTTTTTTAAAAATAAACTCAAAAAAATATTCGAAAACTCTAAGCAATAGTTGTTTGTCTTTTCTCATTTAACTTCTAGTATTTTTTCTACAAACCAAGGAGCCATAACTTTAGATTTAAATAAATTACTCTCCGAGGAATTCAGAAAACTTAATGCTGCTGTTCTATAACTATCATATTCTTTCTCTCTCATGTTTTTTATAAATAAATATAATTCTTCATCGTTTTTAAAATTTCTTCTATCAAGAAAAGAATTTTTAGGAATATGTTCAGATATTTCTTTTGGGCCAAGATAAATTGGAACTACCCCACACTTAAAACAATCAAATATTTTTTCTGTAATATACCCTTCTACACCAGAGACGTTTTCATAGCAAATTGAAAATTTATATTTGTTTAAAACTTCATATTTATCTTTAATAGTCCCTGCATAGGTTGAGTAATTCCTAAGAAGCGGATTTAGTCTTTGAGGAATTTTCTTAAAAATTTTAATTATTTGTCTTGTTAATTTTGTTTGATTAAACAACTTCATGAGATTATAAACATTTGGAAATCTAAATGATTGATCCCAACCAAATCCATACAAATCAAACTCACTTTTATGATAATTTTCAAAATATTCTATACTTTCAATCCTTTTTGAATATAACTCTTTTGGATGATTCGAAAATTTATTTGAAGAAATATTACAAATCAGCTTATATTTATTTTTGAATTTAATTATTGAAAAGGGGGTTAAATCATAACTATAATTCAATTTAAAAATTTTATTATTATCTACTATTTTCTCGTAGAAAGTAAATGTCAAATCAAATTTATCAGTATAGTTTTTTTCAAAAGTTTTTGGAATCACAGCAATACTTTCCATTGCTAACAAAACTTTTTTCTTTTCATTTGATCTAAAATCCTTTCTGTAATCAAGATAAATTAAGATATCTGCCTCATCTTCATCAATAATATCTTGAGTTCCAACTATGTGATTTTTGTTTTCTAAAATTTTTTTTACCCGATATAAGAAATTTAAATCTCCTCTTTCTTGAAATAATTGATTGTTTTGATATGGAGAATCAACTTTAAAGCATATTTTCTTCATTAGACTGTAAGTTTATTTTTAATTCCTCTCGCGATTCCGAAAATAGTCCAGTAAATAGAATATAAATTTATTCCTATCCCTAAAGAAATTAACTTAAGAAGTTGGGTTTTAAATTGATTATAATCAATATTTTTTGTTAAAAATTCATTTAACACAATTTGGAATATAAATCCTAAAGAGGCTTTCTTATATTTTCTTCTTAAACCCTTTTGCTGTTCTAGTAATTCCAAAATGAATGGTCTTACTTGATACTCTAGATTAAATCTATTTATATAACTATCCTGTGATTGATGCAATCTATAGTTATAAAGTCCTTTATTGTTTAAAACAATCTTTCCATCAAATAGATTACATTTAAAAAGCAAAAAAAGATCAACTGCAGGTCCTACTTTGAATTCGAAAGATAATTGTCTATCTTGTACGAAAGTCCTCCTGTATATAATTGATGGGCAAGGAATAATATCTCCTTTAAGAAAATAAGTCTTTATAAATTGATGTTTGCCCCAAGTTTTCGTCCCTCGAATACGAGGTCTAATTTTATTTAATTTTTTTCCCTTCTCATCCATAAGGTTTATTTTTGAAGCTAACAGATTAATCTCTTTATCTTGATCTAGAAGTTTAATTTGATTTTCTAAAAAAGTAGGCTCTAAAGAATCATCATCGTGAGCGATAAGAAAGTATTCTGATTTTGATATAGAAAAAGGGAGATTTAAGAATTCTCTTGAATTTACTTCTTCTCTCAAACAGAAAACTCTTGGGTCTTTAAATGTGTTTATCACTTGAGTAGTTGAATCAGTAGAACCATTATCCAGAATTATTAAATTAAAGTCTTTAAAGCTTTGATTTAAAACGGATATAACCATCTCTTCTAGATAATTGGATCGATTGTAAGTAGCCAAAAACACATCAATTTTTTTGGGTGAATAATTAAAATGCATAAGTTTAACCAAGTCTTTTTAGCTTATCTGTATTTGGAACATATCGATCCACGTTATCATAATCTATTTGTTCTTTTTTTATAACCTTAACGTCATGTTTTTCTGCTATTTCTTCTGCCAAATCAAAAATGGAAATGGCTTGATCTGAACCAACATTATATATTGGGCAGCTTGGGTTAGAATTGAGTGCTATTTTAATGAGACTTTCAACTAAATCATCTGCATGCATATAACTTCTAATGACTTCATGGTTTGCATTTACCATAATATCATTACCCTCTCTGGCAGATTTTAAAAAATTTGCGTGAGCGAAATGACTGTCTTCCGGCAAATGTTTACCAAAAAAAGTAAAACATCTGGCAATGGAAACATTTAGCCCCTGTGTACCTGAGTTTATAATTAGCTTCTCAGCGTTTCTTTTGCTTAAACTGTAATCCCTTTTTAAAACAGGCATCTTATCTAAATCTTGAAATGGAAAGTCTTCTTTAATATTTGATACAATACTCGGTTGTTTTCCATAAACTGCTCCTGAACTACAGTAAATAATTTTAGAATTCTTATGAAACTTTTTGGCGAGTTCTATATAATTAGAAACCCCTTTTTCTATGTTTTCCTTTTCTCCAAATGGATTATTAAGATAATCTATTTGCCTTGTAGATGTTGCAGCATGAATTATTAAATCTGCTTCGGGCAAAAAGTCTAAAAAAGCAATGTCTCCATTAATATATTCGATTCTTGGATTGATAAATTCATGATGTGCTTTTTTAAAGTTATTAACTGATCTAGATAAGATATATAAATGGCTTATTTTAAATTTATCTAACTTATTACTAATAAAATTATTCATTATAGATTTTCCAAAAAAACCAGTCCCGCCAATTATTAAAAGTGTCATGTAGATTCCATTTGATTAGAACTAAATTGAGGTTCCATCTCGTCCATAGTCCTTCCAAATGCGATTTTTGGATACACATTCAAATTAGAAGAAACCATAACCTCAAGTAATCGTGATTTTTCATCCTTAAACAACCATTTCAAAGCACCATTTACTTCATTATCATGAGATATTTTCTTGCTATCAATATTATATGCAACAGCTATTTTACAGAAATCAGGTGCAGAATAACCCCATTTTGTTCCAATATATCTAGACTCAAAATATGTTTCTTGAAATTGACGAATCATTCCTAAAGAATTATTATTAATAATAATAATTTTAATATCTAGATTTAATCTAAAGATTGTTTGTAGTTCTTGAATATTCATTTGAAATGAGCCATCTCCAATAATAGCTATTACACCCTTTTTCGATTCAATTGATGCTCCTATTGCCGCTGGTAACGCAAAACCCATTGAACCCATACCTCCAGAAGTTAAAAATCTATCTTCATTCTTAAACTCTAGAGATTGTGCTGCCCACATTTGATGACTCCCAACATCTACATTGTAGATAGTAGGTTTTAAAGACTCTTTAGAAAGGCATTTAAAGAAACTAATTGGATTTACAAATTCAGTATTACCAATTTCATTTTCTGCTGGGTATTCTCTTTTCAAAGAAATTAACTCTTCATGCCAATCATTTAATTTAAAATCCGGACTTTTAATTTTAACCAACAATTCATTTAAAAAAACTTTAACGTCACAATTAACCTTTATCTGTGGATCTAATCTATTAGTTAATTCACCCTCTTCACAATCAACTCTAATTATTTTTTTATTCTCAAAAATAGACATGTTTGATCCTGTCTGTCTTATATCAATTCTTGAGCCTAAAAAAATTATGCAATCAGCTTCTTTGACAGCTTTATTAGCAAATCTATTCCCATAACTTCCAATAAATCCTATTCTGTTAGGATCAAAAAAATTCAATATATCTATTCCATGTAGTGTGAAAACTGAAGGTATGTTAGTTATTTTGACAAATTCTTTAAAAAGATCTTCTGAATTAGAAGAATGTATTCCATTGCCAGCCCATATAATTGGTTTTTTAGAATTAGTTAAAATATTTATAACACTTTCAATATTTTTAATTTGATTTACACTTTTTATTTCTGATTTTAAAGTATCCCAATCATCTAATTTGATTTGACTTCTTTGAATATCCATAGGAATATCGATAAGTACTGGTCCATGTCTTCCGCTAATTGAAGTTGAATATGCCAAATCTAGTTGTTTAATTATGTCTTGTGGATTTTTGATTTGCACCGCTAATTTTGTTATTGGCTTAACCATACTCAAAATATCAGTTTCTTGAAACCCTAGTTGACGAATCGCATTATTTGTTTTAATTTCAAAAGTATTTACTTGACCTGTAATAAAAATAGCAGGAACTGAATCGAAATAACAATCTCCTATACCAGTTATTAAATTAGTTGCGCCAGGACCGCTTGTTGCTAAAGCGACTGATGGCTTCTTAGATATCCTTCCTATAGCACTTATTGCAAATGCACATGATTGTTCATGCAATAAAGAATGAACATTGATAGATTCTCTTTCATCTATTTTATCTATCAACTGTGTAATCATTCCACCAGAAAGTTGAAAAACATTTTTTATCCCTTTCTTTTCAATGAAATCTGCTAAATATTCAGCTACCGTCATTAGGTTTAATTAATATATAATTTGATTTTTTCTAAAATATATTCAAAATGTTCCTTGTTTAAGCCTGGCCAAATACCAAGCCAAAAGGAGTCATTCATTGCTTTATTAGAATTTTTCAGTTCACCTATTACTCTTTTTGGAATATTTTTATAGGCAGGCTGTTTGAGCATATTTCCTCCAAAAAAAAGGCGAGTCCCTATTTTTTGCTCTTCCAGATATCTCACCAATTTATTACGGTCAATCTGTTTTGGATCTCTTATTGTCAACATAAAACCAAACCAACTAGGGTTACTGTTGAGGGTGGGTTCAGGTAAAATAAAATATTCTTCTAAAGGTTTAAATAAATCATAAAGTATTTTATGATTTTCTCTTCGCTTTTGAACAAATTGATCCACTTTAGATAATTGATTCAAGCCGATAGCCGCTTGAGTATCTGTTACTTTTAAATTGAACCCAATATGAGAGTAAATATATTTATGGTCGTAGCCTTGTGGAAGGTCTCCTAACTGCCAATCATAGCGTTTATTACAAGTATTGTCACAGCCAGTATCACAATAACAATCTCTACCCCAATCTCTAAAACTTAAAGCAGGCATTTGAAGTCTTCTATTGTTAATCAAAACAGCACCTCCTTCACCCATGGTAATATGGTGTGCAGGATAAAAAGATAATGTTGCTGCATCACCAAAGGAACCTGTTTTTTTACCATCGTATGTTGCTCCCAAAGAATCACAATCGTCTTCAATGAGCCATAACTTATATTTATCTGCAATTTCTTTAACGACCCGAAGGTTGAAAGGATTTCCCAATGCATGGGCAATCATGATGGCTTTTGTTTTTGGAGAGATGGCTGCTTCTATTTGATTGGCATCAATGTTATACGTTGGAATATCTATGTCTACAAAAACAGGGATGCATCCAAATTGAATTAGCGGATTTATGGTAGTAGGAAAACCTGCAGCAACAGTAATGACCTCATCCCCTTTTTGAATTGCTCTTTTTCCTAATGAAGGGGAGGTTAAAGCGTAAAAAGCGACTAAATTGGCGGAAGATCCCGAATTTACTAAAAGTGATTTTTTTGCTCCAATATAGGTTGCTAAATCCGTTTCAAATTGTTTAGCATACCTTCCTGTAGTCAACCATCCATCCATAGTGGCATCAACTCCATATAGGATATCGTTTGGATCAATTGTTTTCCCAGTTACTGGAATATAATCTTTACCAGGCATAATTGTATTTGCTATATTTTTATTGATCACTTCCTCTAAATAAGCTTTAAGCGTTTTATTTATGTTTTTAAATTCTTTCATCAAATAGTAGTGTATTTTTCTAAATTTTCTTGAATGAGTTCATTTGCAATGGCGCCCTCATAAAATTTCTGATACCAACTAAGAGTCTGATGAATGGCATATTCAGAATCCCATTTTGGTGTCCAATCTAATTTATTTTTTGCTTTCTCTATATTTAGAGATAAATAATTCGCTTCCCGTTTTTGAATAGTTGAAGTTACTTCCATCTTAATAGGAAGATCATTTGCTTGAGCAATCTCAACGATTTCTTTCACCGTCTTAACATCACCGGTTTCTGGTCCAAAATTCCAAGCTCCTGAATAGGTTAAAGGATTCTCACACAATCCTATAGCTAAAACTAAATAACCATGTAATGGCTCTAAAACATGTTGCCATGGACGCGTTGCCCCTAAGTTTCTAATTGCTAAAGTCTTATTTTCAAAAACCGAACGAATAATATCAGGTATCAATCTATTCTCAGACCAATCCCCTCCTCCAATTACATTTCCAGCTCGAACACTAGCAATGTTAATTTTAGAATCTTTGAAAAAAGAAGTACGATAAGAATGTATTAAAAGTTCACAGGCTGCTTTACTTGCACTGTAAGGGTCTTTTCCACCTAACTTATCTGTCTCAAGAAAAGGAATTTCTAATTCTAAATTTTCATACACTTTGTCAGTTGTAATAAAAACTGCTTGAACTTTTTGATTATAATCTTTTAAAATCTCTAAAAGGTTAAGTGTTCCCGTAAAGTTAATATCAAAAGTTTCCTTGGGGTTTTTATATGACTCAATAACAAGAGGCTGAGCCGCCATATGAAAAATAAATTCTGGCTTGAAGCTTTGAACCGTTTCTTTGAGTTTTTCTTTGTTTCTAATGTCTCCAATAATTGAATTAAATTTTTTCGAAAAAGATAAAGACTTAAATAATGATGGCTCTGTATTTGGCTCTAAAGAATATCCCAAAATTTCAGCTCCTATTGAATCTAGAATATATGATAGCCATGAACCTTTAAAACCCGTATGACCAGTAATTAAAACTCGTCTTCCTTTATAATATTTTAAAGTTTCTCTTAACTCCATAATTTCCAAGGTGCTTTATTAGAATTCCATAGTTCTTCTAAATAATTTTTATCTCTTAAGGTGTCCATAGGATGCCAAAACCCATCATGTTTAAATGCCATTAACTCACCTTTATTAGCTAAGTTGTTTAATGGCTCCTGTTCCCAAATAGTCTTGTCTCCATCAATTTCATTAAATATCTTAGCATTTAAAACAAAAAAACCGCCATTTATTAAAGCCCCATCACCTCTTGGCTTCTCTACAAATCTTTTCACTTTATCCTTTTCGATTTCGATGGACCCAAATCTAGCCTGAGGAAATACAGAAGTAAGAGTTGCTAATTTCCCATGAGCATTATGAAACTTAATTAATTGAGAAATGTTGATATTTGCAACGCCATCTCCGTATGTTAAACAAAAAGTCTCATCTTTATCAAGATATTCTTTAACTCTTTTTAATCTACCTCCCGTCATTGTATTTTCGCCTGTATCGATAAGAGTAACCTTCCAAGGCTCAGCACGTTCTTGATGAATCTTCATTTCATTATTAGTCATATCAAAAGTAATATCTGATTGGTGTAAAAAATAATTGGCGAAATATTCTTTAATTACATAACCTTTATAACCACAACAAATTATAAACTCATTAATCCCATGGCAAGAATAGATTTTCATGATATGCCATAAAATTGGCTTTCCACATATTTCAATCATTGGCTTTGGTCTCACTGAAGTTTCTTCGGAAATTCTAGTCCCTAAGCCACCCGCTAGTATTACTAATTTCATGAATTATTTTTTTAAAATTGATAGAATAGATACACCATATGGAAAATTTGTATATCGCAATAATAGCTTTTCAAATCTAAATATTTGATATAAAACTTTATTTATAAATCCATCATTGAATACCTCGTAATTTTTTTTCTTTTTTGACAAAAAAAGTCTATAAAAAAAAATTGGATGAAATAGAAAAAAATTGAAATAAGATAATTTTAAAACTAAAAAACCATACTTAGTGAATATTTTATTAAGTTGAAATTTATTATACCTTCTAAAATGGTGCATCTCAATATCATGATTACTCCACAAAAAATTATAAGCTGGAACTGTTATTATAGCTACACCTCCTGGCTTTAAACATCTGTAAATCTCTTGAACCGCTAAATCATCATTTTCTATATGCTCTAAAACATCAAAACAACATATACAATCAAAAGAGTTATCATCGAAAGGAATGTCAGTTGCAGACCCTAAAACAGCATTTATCCCTTTTTTTCTTTTTAAAAAGTCATGAGTTTCTTTATCATATTCAAGAGATAGTACCTCGCCATAAGCATTTAACATTAAACTAGTTTCACCAGTAGCTACACCTAAATTCAAAATTCTATTTTCGCTAGCAATGTAATCATCACAAATTGATTTTAAAATTTCAAGTCTAGCTAAATGCCACCAATGAGTCTTTTCAAGATTTTCATAGTTATTATAGTATTTTCTATCCACTGTATTTTCTATAAATTGTGATAATATCTAACCAAATATTTAACGAATAAGTAATTGGAACTTTAGACCCCTCTATTTCTTTCCAAGACTTTAACGGTATTTCTCTACAAAATGATCCTAATTTGGGGTTTAATTTTTTTAACCTTAAAAATATTTCTATATCAAAAATCCAAGTAGAAACAAATATATCAGAAAATATCTGTTTGCCAATTGAACTACTTATTACTTTACACCCACATTGGCTATCATACATGCCTATTTGAAAAAAATAATCAAGTAGAGTAGAATAAAACCTTCCAACAATATGTCGATATATTGAACGCTGAATTTGATTATCAATTTTACTTATTCTTGAACCAAAACAAAATAAAATATCTTTCCTTAAGCTTTTTGAAATATTTAAATATTCTTCAACGCTAACTGATAAGTCAGCGTCAATAAACCCAATCTTATTGAAACGGTATATTTCATATGATTTTATAATAGTTTTTCTGATAGTACTAGCTTTCCCCTCGTTTCTTTCATATCTAACAGAATTACAGTTTATATTATTTTCAGTAAGAGGTTTTATTTTTTGAACTGTATCATCATTAGATCCATCATCAGCAAAAAATATCAGAAGATTTTGGTGTTTTTTTAAAATACGTTCAAACTTAGTTGTTGATATTCTTTTGTATTCATTATAACAAGGTATTACAAGAATATTATCAAAAAAAGGGTTTTCGAAGATCATAATTAATCATTTATTTCATAAACAAAAACTGTATACGGAGATGAATTGTTTTTAAAAGAATTTAGTAACCGTAAACTACTATATAAATTATCTGAAAATCTAAATTTTGAGAATATATAGTTACAATTTAAGTCTTTCAAAGCATTGATATTTAAATTAATTGAATCCGGAATTCCTACTTCATAATTTATTTTTAAGTTGTGTGTATTTTCAAAATCAGGCTGAATTAATTCAAATTTTTTGTGGTAATCTATTGGGTGATTATTAAAATATCCGCCCAAGGTATTGAAACCATTATATATGACAGCACTAGAAGGAATACCAATTGAAATAACACTATATGATTTTTTGTCTTTATTAATATAATTTTCTATTGAATCAAATAAATCTACAGAATAATAATTTTTGTATGAGACTCTACCCTCAATATCTTTTTCTGATACAATATTATTTCTTTCGAATTTTTTTAAAATTTGATTTTTAAAAAACATTTCTTCATAAAAGAAATATTTATACACTGAACTATCATTTATATTATAAATAAATTCTTTGTTTCGAGCTAAATTTAATAGTATTGTTGATGAGATTATTAAAATTCCTATCTTAGGATTAAGTCTTTTTGATGTAATAATTAATACTAAATAAAAAATGAATGGAGACAAATAAATAGCTTTATAACCTAGCCCAAATTTTCCTATTAATGGAAAATAATCAACACTAAATTTTAATATGAAAGGGGTTAAAGTGCAAAGTAATTGAAATAGTAGGATCAAAAAAATCAAAAAATACTCAAAACCAAATTTTCTCGTTTTAATAAATGACAAAATTAAACTTATATATACTGGAACAGAAATAAATAAAGATGGATGCGGACTGCCAAAAAAGTTTGTCATGAAAAAGTTATAGATACCACCTTTAAAAGTTGGAGTAAGTGTTTTTTCATTAACTAATAGTGCCCTGTGGGAATTTTCAAATAAAAGATTATATATCAAAGAAAAGTTTGCGATTACAGTACATATCGTAAAAAAGATTATACCTAATAACAATCCTCTTGTATTTTTTTTTTTATACAAAAAATATGCAACTAACATTAATAAAAGCAAAAATATTGATGGATAAATTACCGGATTAGTATAAAAAATAAAAAACGAAATTAAAAGAAGTGGTTTAAATGTTATTTTATCACAAAGCATTATAAATGCCAAAAATAAGATAGGCAGCCCCATTATATTTAAACCGAAAATTGTATATATAGGTAGGAAAGAGAAAGATAACGAAATAAGAAACTTAGGGGTTTTTTCAAAACTCGGATATAACCTGCTTATAAGAATTGACATTGAAAAGAACCCAATTAACCTTACAATAAAGGAGTTGAAAATATAAGCATAAAATGACGGTAGAATTAAAAATAAAATATTTATAATATTTAATTGAGAATGTATGAAGCTAATTTTCAACCCATTAAAGACATTTTTAATTGTGTCATTTTGATTTAGATTAAAAATATTATCTGAAATTTTTAATAAGTGCCTGTAAAGAAACTCGCTATCTAAATTATCATTTACTATAATAAATGCATTTGAGTTTAGAATAAGAATTGGGAGATGAAACAACAATAACAGAACAAAAGGCAAAAGCATTCTAAATGAAAAAAAGTCTTTTAATTTATTAGCAAGATGGCCTCCTGTAAAACCTTCTCCTTCTAAAACTTGCGAATTTTTCATATTTAAATTTTATATTTTCGAGCTCTTCTAATAAATAGGATAATTGACAAACTTCAATGACTCATTGGAAACAACTATCAAAATTGACAATTCAAGTTTTTGAGGAGAATCGTCTAAATTATTTATTGCTAAATCGATAAATTTATTTATTGTATAGTTTTTATTAATGAATAAATCCAATTGTATGTTTTCTCAATTCCATCTTCAAGTTTTTTATTGGGGACCCATCCCATTTTTTCTTTGAATAACTGATTATCAGAATTTCTTCCTCTAACTCCAGTTGGGCATCTAAATCCATATTTCTCTATAAATTCATCTCCTTTAATATTAATTATACTCAATTGTTTTTTAGATATTCTTATCGCCATTTCTGCTAGCTGGTTTATTGATACCATTTCGTCTGAACCAATGTTTACAGGTCCAAGAAAATCATCTTGACGCATAAACTTTTGAGTTGCTTCTATACACTCATCAATATAAAGAAAAGATCTTGTTTGAAGCCCATCACCCCATATTTCAATTGAATCTCCATCGTTAGCTTCAGCTACTTTTCTGCAGACTGCTGCAGGAGCTTTTTCTTTACCTCCACACCAAGTTCCTTGAGGCCCAAAAATATTATGGTATCTAGCCACTCTAACATCTAGCTTGTAGTTTCTTTTAAAAGAAAAGTATAATCGTTCGCTAAATAATTTTTCCCAACCATACTCTGAATCTGGGTTAGCAGGATATGCAGACGATTCTTCACAATTTGGATTATCCGGATCTAATTGGTTGTGTTCAGGATAAATACATGCAGAAGAACTATAAAAAATTCTTTTAACTTTAGCCTCAGTAGCATAAAATGAAGTATTGAGATTAACTAATGCAGAATTATGCATTACGTTTGCATCGTTTTCTCCAGTAAAAATATACCCTGCACCCCCCATATCTGCAGCAAGCTGATATACTTCATCAAATGCTATAAATTCTTCCTTATCATTTTGAAATGATTTTTTAGAAATTACAGGATCTGTTAAATCCCCAATGATATATTCATCACATAATTCATCCAAATTCCAGAATTCATGTTGTTTTTTAATATCAACAACTCTTACCCAAAAATTTTCTTCTTTTAATTTTTTAGCAAGGTGGCCTCCTATAAAACCTCCTCCTCCTAAAACTAAGGCTTTTTTCATATTCAAATTAATTTAAATTTTCCGTTTTTAAGTTTATAAACCTTGTTGCAAGAGCTAAGAAGCTCTTTATCATGGCTAATGAAAATCAAACATATCTTATTTTTTAAAAGTAGAATATCATTAATAAACTTGCTTTCTGTTTCAGAATCTAAAGAATTAGTTGATTCATCTAAAATAAGTAGTTTAGGCTCTTGATATAGAGCCCTAGCAATCCCAATTCGTTGTCTTTGTCCGCCAGAAATTTTTTGCCCTCCTTCTCCAATAATAGTATTTAATCCATCTTCAAGTTCTTCTATTAAAGAGGATAATTGACAAATTTTAATAACTTCTTTAATCCTCTCAACATTAATCAGCTCTTTTGGAATTCCAATAGCTATATTAGATAGAATAGAATCATTTATAAAAAACACTTTCTGAGGTACATAAGCGGAAATTGAAGAGATATCATTTACTTGTTTACCATTATAAAAAATAGCTCCAGATTTTGGTTTTTGAAGTCCCATCAATATATCTATAAAAGTACTTTTCCCAGTACCACTTTCTCCATAAATACCCAAAATTTCATTTTTTGAAAACTGAATACTCAAGTCTTTTAAAACTTCATTATCCTTATAATTGAAAAAGATTTTTTTTACATCTACAGTTTTAAAATTTTGCTCTGGAATTAAATTATTACTAGGTTCAGAAATAAAATCCAAATCGTCATAAATTAACTTCAATGAAGGTGTAGTAAATTTAAATATTTGTAAACTCATTAGAATTTTATTTGCGGAAGGAATAAGTTTAAAAACACCTGCTGCAAAGAGCCCCAAAATTTGCTGTAGTGAATTTTCACTAAATTGAGTATTTAATTTGAGTAAGACTAAGAACAAAATTCCTCCAAGAGCAAATAGCTCAATTACCAAGCGGGGAATTTGTGAAATATTATTATAACTGGTGTCTATTCTGGCTTTTGTTTTAGTAGTATCTATGAATTTGTTGATAAAAAAGGAAGCCTTTTTTAAAATGATTATATCCTTAATTCCACTAATACTGTCATAAATTATTTGATTACTGTTTGTTAAAGCTTCTTGCCTTTCTATTCCTAATTTTACAATTCTCTTTTTAAATACTTTATTATATGTCAATAAGATAAATGTGAACAGTACTAAACAAAAGATAGCGCCAATTGGCTCAATAATAAAAAGGGAAATTAAAATTGCTAAAGATAAAGACAACTCAATAGTAATTATCATTACAGATTGAGTAAAAAGGTAAAAATTCTGTATGTCTAACTGCAATTTTTTTATAATCTCTGAGGTGTTTTGATCTATAAAATAAGGATATGGCCGTTGCATATATGAAATATAAAGCCTGTCTGAAATTTGTTTTACTATTCTTGATAACAATGAATTTTGAAATCGATATAATAATATAAGAAATCCAGATTTTATGATAAAAACAAAACCGACTAATATCAAGACAATGGTTATTAAATCAAAATATTCTAAAATTTCTGAAGGAATATAAGGTTTTAGAAAAGTAGCATTCCCATCAATAACAACTGAAATTAATGGTAATACAGAAGCCAAACTTAAGCTCTCCAGTAACATGCCGAAAAATAGTAATCCTGATAAAAAGGCAAGTTTTTTAAGCTGTTTTTTGTCTAGTATTTTATAGAAATAATTCATCTATTATAAAGCTGATACATTTTTTTAACTGCTTTTGAAGTTGTAAGATTTCCAACTTTTATTTTATTTTTAATTTCTGTAAAATTTGAAAAAAGATTTTTTAATTCATTTTCTATTTCATTAATATTATTGATTTCTGTGGATAAATGTCCGTTATCGAGCAATAAACTTTTAAGCTCTTTGTTTTTATATAAGAGTCCGAAAATCAAATTTCCTGAATTTAAATAATCGTATAATTTAAACGGAATAGTTAAACTACTTCTATCATCTTCATGTTGAATTAACAATAAAACATCTGCTTTTTTAATCATTTCAATTGATTCATTACGGGTACTCCTACCTAATAAAAAAATGTTTTTGTTATTAAATGATTTAATAACGTTTTCATTTTCCTCCGTTACAGATCCTAAAATGTTTATACTATATTCTAATGAATTAGCTTTCTCCATATTAGTTAGAGCGGTTAAAAAAGATTTTAAGTTTCTAGATCCATATAAGGACCCTGTATAGGTAATATTAATTTTATCTTTTTTTGTTTCTTGAGAAGATTTAAAGTAATCGTGGTGAATACTTCCTGGATAAATAAAATTAATTTTTTCTGCATGTTTTGGATATTTGCTTTTACATTCTTCCATCGCTGATTTTGTGACAAAAGCAATCTGATCACTATTCTTAATTATAAATTCTTCAATATAATTTAGCCCAAAAGATGAGATTTTATTTCTTCCAATACCAAATCCTGTTAGGGGGTCTTGAAGTTCAACAATGACTTTCTTAAATAAAATTTTTGATGCAATTATCCCAGATAAATGTGCGCTAGCTGGTCCTCCAGTAGTGTAAATAAGTTCATATTTATTACGTAAAATTAAATATAATGCAAAAATTGTTGAACTAATTGTCCAAAACCAATTCCCTTCTCCTTTAAATATACCTAGTCTAAATTTTTTGAACACAATACTTAGATAATGACAAGTAGTCAAATAAAAATTCAAAAAAAAAGAATCAAAAATATCGCTTTTGAATTGTTTTGCATAAAAATATTCTTGAGCAGCCTCAAAAATAGAAATAGAAGGAATTCTAAAATGTTTAATTTCTTTTGGGTATCTTAAAGCATAAGATCCTGAAATAATATGTACTTCTTTACCCTCTTTTTTTAATTGGAGAACGCGGTCATCCACCCACTCCGCTGGACAGCTTCCTGGCATATTTGCCATCTTTGAAATTACTAGGACTTTATTGGGCATTTAAAATTGTATATATTTGTTCACAGGCTTGACCTGAACCAAATGGATTTTTTGATTTTATGAAAACTTTATCTTTTGTGACGTCATGCAATAACTCATTAACTGTCTCTATCAATTTTTGTTTATCGGATCCTACAATAATTGAATTTCCATCTACTAGTGACTCAGTTCTTTCGGTAGATTCTCTAGTAACTACTACAATCTTATTAAAAGATGGGGCTTCTTCTTGAATTCCTCCACTATCTGTAATGATAAGTTCACAGTTTTCCATTAGCCAAATGAAATCACCATATTTAACAGGATCTGTTAATGAAATATTTGGAATTTTTCCCAGTAAACGTAAAGCTTCTTTTTTTACATTTGGATTTGGATGTACTGGATAAATAATTTGTACCTCTAAATTGTTTTTTGCTATTTCTAGTAATGCTTCAAATATGTTTTTAAATCCATCGCCAAAGTTTTCTCTTCTGTGACCCGTAAATAAAATGAATTTTTCTTTGTTTATAAGCTTTTTTATATCAATCTTATCTTGAATATTAATTTTATCTTTTGCTAGTAAAAGCGCATCTACAACTGTATTTCCAGTTATAAATATTTTATGCGTAACAACTCCTTCCTCTAATAAATTTTGTTTTGCCTCGCTAGTTGGACATAGGTGAATATCTGCCATTTTAGAAACAAGCTGTCGATTCATTTCCTCTGGAAATGGAGAATATTTATTATTGGTTCTTAATCCAGCCTCAACATGAACTAATTTTAACTTAGAATAAAATGTTGCTAATGAAGATGCAAAACAAGTTGTTGTATCGCCATGGACAAAAACATAATTCGGCTTTGAAATCTCCAGAACGTTTTTAATTTTTGAAATTAAATTTGAAGTAAGACTAAAAAGATTCTGATTTTCTTTCATTATCTGTAAATCAAAATCAATTTTTATGTCAAACAAAGTAAGTACATCATCTACTAAATCTCTGTGCTGTCCAGTATTACATACAAATACTTTCTCTTTTTTTTCAATAAATTTTATGATTAGTGGAGCCAATTTAATTGCCTCTGGTCTGGTTCCAAAAATGAATAAATAGGTTTTTTTCATTTATTTAAAATATTTTATGTAAAAATAATAGGCATTATTACTTTTAAGCCTCATTAAAATTGAGGCTTTAAGTTTTGTCCAGAATCTAAATCCTAACTCATTGTCTGTTTTTAATTCTAAATATATATCATTTGCATTTCTGTAAATTTTACTTCTTAGATTTGGGATAAGAATATCAAAGGTTTTTTGATCAATTATTTGATACTTCAAATCTTCTTCCAAATAAAAGGTTTTAAATATCTCAAATGAGTTTTCCAAAGCTTTATGAAAAAAAAATCTTGGGCGGAAAAATTTTGAAAAAACAAAGTCCCGGATATATAAAAATGAATTATTTAACCATTTAGAATAATAAAATTCTAGCTTGTCTTCTATTGATAATTTGTTTATTGAATTAACAATATTAAAATTTTTATAAAGCTTAGTGCCAGTTACATGTCCATAACCTTCATAATGACCAAAAAATTCTCTCGGATACACAAAAGCTTCAACTTTAAGCTTTCTAAAATATAGCCCTTGCCAATCTATTCTTCCTATATAATTTGGATATTTTATGATGCTTTTAAAAATATAACTTAAAGTGTCATAGGTCATTATTGCAAATGAATCAATATTTACATTAATATATTTTAAACTATATAAATTGTTTATTCTGGTGATTTTTAATTTATTAAACCTGTTGGTATTTAAAATCTTACTCAAAAACTCGGGTATATGGCTATAATAAAAGATCTTTTTATAATCTGAGGAATCACCATTAAAAACCTCATTAACAATACTTCTAAAGGTGTCTAATTGGTAGTCTAAAAAAATGTGGTCATGATTAAAAACAGTAAAAATTGGTGTATGTTTATATTTAGATAGTCTTTTAATGTCTTTCTTCCAACTGATTATATCTGAAGGTCTTTTAAATTGAATTTCTACAGAAATCTTTGAAAAAAATTTGGATATGAGATCTTTTATCTCTTTTTCATGATTTGAATTTAGTACTTCGATGTTAAATATTGCATGAATGAAGTCTAGTTTTGAATACGATTTTATTGTAGTTTTTAATATGTTCAAATTAAATTCATATTTATCCACAATAACTTCCTCTTTTGGATTCATTGTTGGATAATATGAATTTAAATTGTTTTCATATATGTTGCCTGCAATTATTTTAGTGTTAAAATATAGTATCATTATGAATTATTTCTTTAAACTGATATTATCATAATTTAAAATATAGTCTGAACAAATACCTTTACATGTAGAGATGTCTTCATTATTAATCTCCGGCATTACTGCAATTGAATTTTTAACTGGCTGTTTTCCTGGGTAAACCCAAACATAACCCTTTGAAGTTAGCGTACAAAA
>Ga0233438_10001699_pt1 | contig 23495 bp, 22 predicted proteins | sample SI_123_September_FD_182720 | JGI IMG/M metagenome (GOLD analysis project Ga0233438, IMG submission 182720) | Seawater microbial communities from Saanich Inlet, British Columbia, Canada - SI_123_September2016_10_MG | ecosystem: Environmental > Aquatic > Marine > Inlet | place: Canada: British...
CCGACAAGCCATAGGTTCCGAATTGATGCAACAAATTTATAAAGCTCGAAAAGCAGTCTACACTGAAGACCTTATTCGAGCAGTTATTTTTGTGGTTATTACGGCATCATTATTATGGGCTAGTTCACTTCAAAAATTAAAATCAAACATTGTCTATATAATTATTTTGTTATTGATGTTGATTGATCTTGGAGGAATTTCTAATCGATATTTGAACCGTGATTTATTTACCTCAAAGTCACGTGCTAAAACTGCATTTTTTCCCTCAGATGCGGATCGGTTGATTTTAAAAGATTCAAGTTATTTTAGAGTTTACGAACCTAGTATGCGTCTTGCTGGCGCCAGAACTTCATACTTTCATAATGCTATTGGGGGTTATCACGGTGCAAAACCTAGGCGATATGAAGAAGTTTTTCAAATGTTTGAAAGCCTTCAGCGTGAAGAAATTTTAAATATACTTAACGTAAAATATATTTTGTTTGAAGCAGAAGAGGGAGGATTAAAATCTTTTATGAACCCAGAAACCCTTGGTAATGCATGGTTTGTAGAAAATCTTTTTAAAACAAGTTCTCCAGACAGTACTTACCAACAACTCGCAACCCTTAATTTTAGTTCGGCTGCAGTAAGTGAATCTGATGCACTTCAAAATTTACCAAATACATTCTTGAGGGATTCTTTAGCCTCAATTAAATTAATTCATCACGAACCAGAACATCTGAGATATGAATCAAACTCCAATCAAGATGGATTTGCTGTTTTTTCAGAAATGTACTACCCATTCGGTTGGAAAGCAACTATTGATGGAGTTGAACAACCTCACTTCAATGTGAATTACATACTTAGAGGTATGACTATTCCTAAAGGGAAGCATCTTATTGAATTTACTTTTGATCCCTCTGTTGTTAACCTTGGTGGAAAAATACAACTAATTAGTTTCCTTGTTTTGATGGGACTTATTATCTTGGGCATAAGGCGACAACTCAAAAATAAATCATTATGAATTAATGGGAATCATTGCTCGACAGTCATTTTATAATATACTAAGTATACTATTAGCGTTTGCTTTGGGCGGGCTAAACACTATTGTGTTTTACCCCAGAGTCATGGGTCCAGAATTTCATGGATTAGTAGGAGCCTTGTTGGCAAACTCTAACATCATCCAACCGCTTTTTTCTTATGGAATTCAATTCTCTGTAATTAAATTTTATTCTGCTTGTAAAACTCAACGAGATCAAGATAATTTATTAATCTTCTCTATTGTTTTACCATTATTTGTAATCATCCCCTTGACATTAATGGTTTATCAATTTGATTTTGTTTTGGATTATTTCTTTAAAGATCAATCCAAAGCCACAGATTATCTGTTTTTAATTTTAAGTGTAGCAATTTCAACGGCTTATTTTGAAATTTTTTACAGTTGGCTTCGGATTCAAAAAAAGACTGTGTTTGGTAATTTTTTGAAAGAAGTATATCAACGGGTTATGATTACTATTTTGATTATGTTTTATCTGATTGGATGGTTAGGTTTTAATAGTTTTCTATATGCTTTGATTGGTGGTTATTATCTGAGGTTACTTCTCATTCTTTCCTATGCTTTGAGGACTTACACACCAAAAATTCATTGGGAATTTCCAAATAACACAAAAGTGTTGTTGCGATACTGTAGCTATATTTTCTTGACAGGATTTTCAGCAAGTATTATATTGGATCTGGATAAATCGATGATAAAACAATATTTAACAACTGATTATGTTTCTTTTTATATGGTTGCTATTTTTATAGCAGCTGTAATTGATACCCCTTCTAGAGCAATGGTTCAGATTGTAAGTCCTATGGTTGCAGAATCCTTAAACAACAATAATAAAAGTCGTTTAGAAGAGCTTTTAAAAAAAAGTTCTTTAAACCTTCTATTAATTTCTGGCTTACTTTTTGTCTTAATCAATATAAACCTTCAGGATATTTATAAATTGATTGAGATTCTGAATACAGAAAAGGGATATGTTGCAGGGTTACCGATAATTTTATTGATTTCTGTTACAAAGCTTTTTTCTGCCTCTCTGGGTTGTTTGAATAATATCATAACCAATTCTAAACACTACCGGTATTTACTAATCTTTTCAGTTGCATCAGCCTTAGCGGCAGTTGTACTAAATATCCAATTCATTTCAACCTATGGTTTTATTGGGGCAGCAATTGCTACCTTAATTGTTGTAACAATTTTTAATTTATTAAAAATCATATTGGTTTTTTATAAGTTTAAAATCCACCCTTTCTGCATAAAGTCAATCTGGATTTTATTTCTTATCCTTACTTTATATTTGATCTTTGTTAATGTAAATTTAGGTTTTCATCCTTTTGTCTCGGTATCTCTCAAATCGATTCTTGTTGGGATACTTTATTTGGGGGTTAGTTATTTTTTAGGATTGTCAAATGAGGTAAATCAGTTTTTAAATCGTTTGTTAAAAAAACAATAGCTTATTGATGTATCAATAAGCTATTGCCAACAAAATCATTAAACCAATAATTTAATTATGAAATTAAACCATTATATTAAATCCAATTACTGAGCCAAACTCAAAAATCAAACGTTAAAATTTTGTTAAACAATTTTTATTTTTTTTGCTAAGTATTTACCAGTGTGGGATTTTTTGTTTTTTGCAAGTTCTTCAGGGGTTCCTTCTCCCAGTAAAATCCCTCCTTTATTTCCGCCTTCAGGTCCAAGGTCTATAATGTGATCAGCACATTTAATTAGATCAATATTGTGTTCAACAACAATAATGGAATGTCCTTTATTAAGAAGGGCTTCAAAAGAGGTTAAAAGTTTTTTGATGTCGTGGAAATGTAATCCTGTTGTTGGTTCATCAAAAATAAAGAGTATTTTATTTCTATGATCTCCTTTACCAATAAAAGAGGCTAGTTTTATTCTCTGTGCCTCTCCACCTGATAATGAGGCAGAGGATTGGCCAAGGGATACATAACCTAATCCAACTTTTTTTAATGGAGCTAGTTTTTTGACAAGTTTGGTTTGAGAGTGTTTTTCAAAGAAATCCATAGCTTCATCTACCGTAAATTCTAAAATAGCATCAATAGATTTATCCTCGAATTGAACTTCACGTACTTCTTTTTTAAAGCGTTTTCCTTTACAATGCTCACATTGAAGGATTATATCAGCCATAAACTGCATTTCAATAGTTACAGTTCCTTCTCCTTTACAAGCTTCACAACGCCCACCATCAACATTAAACGAAAAATGCTTGGCTTGGTAGTTCCTCACTTTGGAAAGGGGTTGGCTGGCAAATAAAGCTCGAATATCATCATAAGCTTTGATATAGGTCACAGGGTTTGATCTGGAGGAACGTCCAATGGGGTTTTGATCTATAAACTCTACGTGTTTAATCGAATCATAGTTCCCCTCTAATGCCGTAAATTGCCCAGGTTTTTCAATAAAAACACCCAATTCACGTTGTAGTGCAGGATATAATATTTTTTTCACCAAGGTGCTTTTTCCACTTCCAGATACTCCAGTAACCACTGTTAATGAATTCAAAGGGAAATGTGTGGTTATGTTTTGCAAATTGTTTTCTCGTGCACCAACAACAATTAATTGTTCTTTACTTGAACGTCTTATGGAAGGGATTTCAATTCTCAGTTGATTGGTTAGGTATTGTGTCGTCAGTGATTTTGCAGCCAAAATATCGTTCATTTTTCCTTCAGCAACAATTTCACCTCCAAGTGCTCCGGCTTCTGGCCCCATGTCAATGATACGATCTGAGGCCAACATAATCTCCTCATCATGTTCTACTACAATAACTGTGTTACCGATATCTCGAAGTTGTTTTAATATTTTTATTAGACGTTCGTTATCTCGAGAGTGTAATCCAATGCTTGGCTCATCTAAAATGTACATTGAACCTACTAAACTACTTCCTAGAGAAGTAGCCAAGTTGATTCTTTGGGATTCTCCTCCCGAAAGAGAATTTGATTTTCGATTTAAAGTTAAATAACCGAGTCCTACATCCTTAATGAAATTAAGTCTACTTTTGATTTCAATAAGAAGCCTATAGGCAACTTCTCGTTGTTGGCCTGAAAGCTTTAAGTTGTTGAAGAATTCTAATAAATCATCTAAGGGTTCATTTACTAATTCAGCTAAGCTTTTGCCACCTACTTTCACATACCCAGCTTCTGGTTTTAATCGAGTTCCTTGACATGAGTTACAATTAGTTTTTCCTCTGTATCTGGATAGCAAAACACGATTTTGAATTTTATAATTCTTAGCTTCAATTTTTTTAAAAAACTTATCTAAGCCAGTAAAATATGAATTTCCTTTCCAAATCAAATCTTTTTGATCTTGATTCAGTTCATAATAGGGTTTGTGAATTGGAAAATCAAAACGGTAAGCATTATTTACCAAATCATCATAGTATTTTCGCATAGTCCCACTTTTCCATGGAACAATAGCTTCTTCATAAATTGATAGTCCAGTATTCGGGATTACCAAATCAGGGTCAATCCCAATAATATCTCCATAACCTTCACATTTTGAACAGGCTCCAAAAGGATTATTGAAACTAAATAAATGAACATTTGGAACTACAAACTTCATCCCATCTGCTTCAAAATTAGTCGTAAATTCTTTTCGTTTTTCACCATCCAATGATACTACAGCACAGCTCCCGTTTCCTTCGAAAAAAGCAATTTCAATTGCATCGGAAAGCCGATTTTTAAAATCGTCATCTTCTTTTAAAACTACTCGATCAACAACCAATTCAAAAGATTTAGGAGGCTTTTCAGCAACATCGTCTAAACGCTGTATTTTGCCATCAGAAAATATACGAGCGAATCCCTGTTGAATCAGAATTTTTATTACATCTTTTTGGCTTCTTTTTTGAGTGTTTGCTACAGAAGTCAATAGTAATAATTTGGTGTTTTCTTCTAAAGAAAAAATATAATCAATAACATCTGAAACACTATCTTTCTTAACCACGGTATCAGATACGGGAGAGTAGGTAACTCCGATTCTAGCAAAAAGTAGTTTGAGGTAATCATAAATTTCAGTTTTGGTACCTACAGTCGATCTGGGATTTGAGGAGTTTACTTTTTGTTCAACAGCTATTGCTGGAGCAATTCCCCTGATCTGTTCTACTTTTGGTTTGTTTAACCTTCCCATGAATTGACGCGCATAAGAAGATAAACTTTCTACATATCGTCTTTGACCTTCAGCATAAAGGGTATCAAAAGCTAAAGATGATTTTCCTGAACCCGACAACCCTGTGATTACGGTAAGTTTATTTCTTTCGATAGCTACATCAACGTTTTTAAGGTTGTGGAGTTGAGCCCCTAGGATAATGATGTGATTTTTCGGGTCTAATTTTCTAACGTCTTCCATACTAAAAATGAAGGGTGTAAGATACAACTTATCCTCCAATTTTCTCATAAGGACTTACTAGGTTATTTAAAAATAATACCTTATTTTTTCGCGATTTAACTAAGGGATATAGCTGTTCCACTTTATCACGTGCTCATGGAGTCCTTCTTAAAAACTTTAAGCTTGATTTTATTAATGTATTCAGATTAAAATATGGAATGGGAATTCGGGAACCGAGTCCATCAAAACCATAAGCTTATAATAGCTCCTCTAATATATAAGCTAACTAAATCCCGTCTAACGGGTTGTTCGGTTGTTCTTTAGAAAGATCTGACATGAAATTATATTTGATAAATTTATAGCTTTATAAATAACAGAGTGAATTTATTTTTAAGTTTTTAAAATCAAAACACCAACGATTTATGAATGAACTTATTGTAATTTAAAAATAATAATATATATTTGAAGAATATAAATATAGACATATAAAGCAACTTTACTTTTAAATTTATCGCAAACCCACACCTTTTGGGTGTTTAATAGTAATATCTATGTCAAATTCTCATAAAAACCTAACTGACGCCGTACTTGTAAAAGGCTACATTAATGGGTGTGAACGCTCGCTAGCAAATTTAATTGAACGTCACAAGCTTAAAATCTACAATTTTATTTATTCTAAAGTTTTTGATCGTGAAATTGCAGAGGATATTTTCCAAGACACCTTTATCAAGGTAATTCGGACTCTAAAAAGAGGAGTTTATCAAGAAGAGGGAAAGTTTCTTCCTTGGGTAATGAGAATATCTCATAACTTAGTAATTGATCATTTTAGAAAGAGTAATCGAATTCCGATTTTTGAAAGTAAAGATAAATTTGATATTTTTAAAATCATAGGTGATGATGTTCCAAACATAGAGAGTTCTATGATTAATAAACAAGTCGTTGAGGATTTAAGAAAATTAATTATAGAATTACCGAGCGATCAACGAGAAGTGCTGACCATGCGCTTGTACAAAGACATGAGTTTCAGGGAGATTGCTGAAATTACTGGTGTAAGTATAAATACTGCATTAGGTCGAATGAGATATGCTGTAATCAATATCAGAAAATTGATTGAGGAGCATCAGATTATTTTATCTGCATAAAGAATACTATTTCTTTGTTTTTTTCGTTATTATTCTATACAATCATAGTTTATGGAAAAAAATTACTCTACTAAAAATTCTTCAAATAAAAAACAGGGTCCTAGTGACCTAACGGTTAAGCGTATTCTAGCTTTTTCAAAAGCATTCAAAACGATGAATTATTCAAAGCAAAATGTTTCTGAAAAGTTAAAGAAATAAAACCGACTTAACTTTTATTAAAAGCTTTCAAAACGGATTTTCTTCCTATAGTTTTTGTTATTATATCATTTTCAATTTTCCATCCTCTAGCTGGAGAATATTCTCTGCCATACCAAATTATTTGTAGATGTAAATCATTCCACTTCTCTTTAGGAAAGAGCCTTTTTGCATCTCTTTCAGTTTGAACTACAGATTTACCATTAGTAAATCCCCAACGGTACAACAAGCGATGGATATGGGTGTCCACTGGAAATGCAGGCACATCAAAAGCCTGAGACATCACCACACTTGCCGTTTTATGTCCTACAGCAGGAAGTTCTTCGAGTGCTTCAAAATTCCGGGGAACTTTTCCATTATGCTTTTTAAGAAGAATGTGTGAAAGTCCATGTATTCCTTTTGATTTCATAGGAGATAGCCCTACTGGCTTTATGATTTCTCTAATTTGCTCTACCGTAAGTTTGATCATTTCTTGTGGTGTAGAAGCATTTTCAAACAGTATTGGGGTTATTTTATTAACTCTCACATCAGTGCTTTGTGCCGAAAGTAAAACAGCAATTAACAAAGTGAAGGGATCAGTGTGATCCAGGGGAATTGGAATTTCAGGATATAAATCCTGAAGGGTTTTCATGGTGAAGGCTACTTTTTCTTTTTTTGTCATTTTAAGTGAATTAAAAAAGTTAAATTTTAAAAACTTATATAATATTTGATAGCACTTTTGAGAAGCCTAATCTTTTTCGTAATTTAGAAAAAAAACAACAATGAATACACTTAAAGAAGGAGATTTAGTACCCAACTTTAGTTGTTTAGATGAAACAGGAACTTTACATCGATTGGAAGACTACAAAGGAAAAAAATTAGTAGTTTTCTTTTATCCAAAGGCAAGTACACCAGGTTGTACTGCTGAAGCATGTAATCTCAGGGATCATTATGAAGAACTCAAAAGTGCAGGATACAGTTTATTGGGGGTAAGTGCTGATGCTCAAAAAAAGCAACAAAATTTTTCAAAAAAATATAATTTCCCTTTCCCCTTACTAGCCGATGAAAACAAAGAAGTAATCAATGCTTTTGGAGTTTGGGGTTTAAAAAAGTTTATGGGAAAAGAATATGATGGAATCCACAGAAAAACCTTTATTGTCGATGGTCAAGGGAAAGTAAAACGCGTCATAGATAAGGTAAAAACTAAGGCACATGCTGCTCAGATTCTGGAATAGAATTTTCAAAAAAGTTATACTTTTTTTGACTCAGGATTAAAACCAAACATTTTCTTTTTTACAATCATGTCCGATATACCTTCAGGAAGATGTTCGTCCCACCCCACCTCATTGTTATTAATTTGTTGTAGGATTTTTCGCGAAAAGATATCGAGATATTCAGGTTCAAAATCAAAAATGTCAACAACCTTACCGTTGTATTTAAAAAACTTGTAAAAGTCTTTCATTCTTGGATGCAGTTTTAAATTGTTGCTCGTTATGATGTTCCCATTATCGTCTTTTGTAGGATAAAGGTATACTTTTAGATTGTTGTAAAACATTTTTCCAAAAGCTTCAAGAATTCCTCCACTTAAGTCTGTGTAATAATTTTCATCGAATACCTCAACAAAACTATTGACTCCCATGGCTAATGCCATTTGTTTTTTGGTGTATTGAGATAAATAATCGACTAGGCGATAATACTCTTTAAAGTTTGAAATCATTACTATATGACCCAATGAACATAAAAGTTTGGCTCTGTCCATAAAATCTTTTTCGTCTATTTCACCTTGGGAAGTTAGGTTTGAAAGTGTTATTTCAAAGATTACCACCGTTTTATTTTCATTGACTTCATGTTCCTTAAGAAATACCTCTAAAGATTTTTCAAACATATCAATATTAACTTTTGTCACGGGCCTAAAACTCCCACGTAAAGCCAAAATATTCTTTTTGTAGAGTTCTCGTGCTGGGAGTATATTGTTTCCATTAGGGTTAAACATAACGGCTTCGGTCATTCCGTTTTTTACTAATTGTAAACTCATCAAACGATTGTCTACATTTTTAAAAAGAGGACCAGTAAAGTTAATCGTATCAATTTCTATTGCATCTTTATCAATATGGTCATATAAATATTTTAAAAGCTTTTTGGGCTCATCGTGTTTATAAAAAGCTCCGTAAATTAAGTTTGATCCCATAATACCCAGAGATTCTTGTTGAAATCGTGCCTCAGTCTGGTTGAAACGAACATGTAAGGTAATTTCACTGTATTCTTGATCAGGAGCGGTTTGAAACCGAATTCCCATCCAGCCATGTCCTTTATATTTTTTAGCAAAGTCAATAGTAGTAACGGTATTAGCATAGGTAAAAAACATTTTGTTAGGGTTTTCTGATCTTGGAATTCTATTTTCGAGAAGCTTCATTTCATGACCTAACATCTTGGTTAAGCGTGTTTCAGTTACATACCGTCCATCTTCGTCTTCACCATAAATATTATCACTGAAATTCTTGTCGTAAGCACTGATAGTTTTAGCAATAGTACCTGAAGCTCCACCAACCCTAAAAAAATGTCTAGCAACTTCCTGACCAGCACCGATTTCGGCAAAGGTCCCATAGATATGCTCGTTCAAGTTTATACGTAAAGCTTTAGCTTCTATTGAGGGTCTGTTCTCGAGTGGTCTTTCACCAGATAGGTTTGTTGACATAGTAATATATTACTTAACAAATGTACAAAGTTTGTTTATTTTAAAGACAAATATTTACCTTTGAAATAATGTTAAAAATTACTTTTTTAGGGACAGGTACTTCACAAGGGATTCCAATTATAGGAAGTAAACATCCAGTTTGCTTGAGTAAAAACCCAAAAGATAAAAGATTGCGTGTGTCGATTATAATATCATGGAAATCTTTTAACTATGTAATAGACTGTGGCCCTGATTTTAGGCAACAGCTTTTGAAAAACCCTATCCCACATTTAAATGGAATTTTATTTACTCACGAACATGCCGATCATACTGCTGGTTTGGATGATATTCGTCCATTTTTTTTTAAACAGGGAAAAATAAAATTCATAGCTAATCAAGAGGTTTTTGATGCTTTAGATCAACGTTTTTCTTACATTATGAATGATAAGAATAAATATCCCGGTGCCCCATCTGTTTTAAGAAAAGTAATCGATCATAAAGATGATTTCACGCTCGAAGAAATGAAAATAACCCCAATAAAGATAATGCATCACCAACTTGAAGTGATGGGGTATCGTTTTGGAAATTTTGCATATTTGACAGATGTAAAGACCATTGAAGATCAAGAAATCGACAAATTAAAGGATTTGGATGTTTTGGTTCTTAGCGCTCTTCGAATAGAACCTCATCCATCCCATTTAAATTTAGAAGAAGCATTGGCTATGGTTAATCTCATTCAACCCAAGAAAACTTTTTTCACTCACATCAGTCATTTGCTTGGTTTTCATGATGAAGTTGAATCCAGTTTACCCGAAAATGTGCATTTAGCTTTTGATAATTTACAAATCACATCAACATAAAAACTAGATTATTATTTGTTCTAATTCATATGAAAAAAAACATTTTTATTTATTTATTTTCTTTTGTCTCATTGATTTTGATCTTTCAATTTGTCAATAGCAACAAAATCATGCTGGATCAACAAAACAGACTAAAAAACAAACAAACTTTAATCACTAACCTTAAGGATTCTTTGAAGGTCGAAAAACGACGTTTTTTTGACAATGTTTATTTTTCATTAGACACCAATGAAGAAGCAATTGGATATTTTGATGACCTAGATTTCCCTGTTAATTCATTTTTAATCAAAGAGGCGGTATACGAAACGAATCTTTTGAAAGCAGAAGCATCATTAGTTCCCTATGCAGAAATGGGAGGGAAGTTTCTAATCAACAAGGTTAAGGTTTTAAATCATAAGTGGTTGATTGCTGATTTTTCTGATGGAAGTTTTTGGGGAGAACTCATGATTTATTACCAATTTAATTCTAATGGAAAGCTCACTTTTGAAGTAATTGATCACTTTTTATATCCCAAAAATTAATATTTACTTTTCAGCTATCCAATCAATTAAATCTTTGAAGTTTTCAGGACTTATTGTGTGGGGTGCATCATATTCTTTGTATAGAAGAGCTATTCCTTTTTCTTTGAGCAGATCTATGCCTTTTCGGGTATGGATGACAGGAATTACAGGGTCAATTGTGCCGTGTGAGCTAAAACAATTTAGATGCGATTTACTATCTTCGGTTTCCTTCACTAAGTTTGGATTATAAAAACCGCTAAGGGCTATGATTTTATGTAAGTATTTTGGATAGGTTAGCCCTAATGCCCAACTTAGAATAGCACCTTGACTAAAACCTAAAACATCAATCTGCTCTATAGATGAATTGATACGATTTAGGTGATGCTTTATATTGAACAGAATTAAATCTCTGGATTGAATCCCTTCTTCATCATTCGACCACTTATTCATATCATCATCAAAAGTAATGGTATACCACGCATAACCGCCCTCTGCTAAAATAATAGGAGCGCGTAGGGCAATTATATGATAGTCTTTTGGTAAATATCTTGCAAATGAAAATAAATCTTCTTCATTACTTCCGTAACCATGAAACAAAAATAATACTGGTGAATTTGGAATGTTTTTTTCTGGTTTTTGATGAAGAAATTCAAGTACTTGATTTGTATCTATGTTCATTTAAGTAAAGTCTGTGCGTTATTAATAACTCCGTATACTTTTCCTTGGATTGTACTATTAATAAAAGCGCAATTTTTTGAGGTTGAAATTATGTGTTCTTCTTTAAAAATATCATTTCCAGATGGATTGAATAAGGTAATATTAGCTTTTTGTCCTATTTCTATTGGGTTGTTTTCAATATTAAATTTTTCTTTGCCTTTAGTAAGAATAGAAATTACTTTTTCAACAGGAAATAAAGTTGAAAGTACTCCAAACATAGCTTCTAAACCTATGGTGCCAGATGCAGCATATTCAAATTCTAAATGTTTTAATTCTAGGTTTAATGGCTCGTGGTTTGAGGTCACCATGTCAATTGTACCATCAATTAAACCTTGTCTGAGGGCTGTTTGATCATTTTCTGTCCTAAGAGGTGGTTCAAGTTTATAAGAGGTGTCAAAATCATTTAATTGCTCATCAGTAAATAAAAGATTAGCTAATGCAACACTACAGCTGATATTTAGTCCTTGTTTTTTGGCTTTACGAATAAGTTCTAGCGATTGGGAGGAGGATATGAAGGGAATATGAAGATGCCCTCCCGTATATTCCAAAACCGCAATATCTCGTTGAACTTGTAAAATTTCACTCAGGGTAGGGGATCCTGACATTCCGTTTTTGGTACTTATCCTTCCCTCATGAACTCCTCCATTGTTTCCAAAACTATTGTCGGAGGGATGAGAAACAATTAAACCGCTGAAGCGTTGGGCATAAAGTAAGGCAATTTTGAGTAATTCTGTATTTTTAATTGGTTTTTTGAAGTCTCCAAAAGCAACGGCACCATTTTGTTTTAAATCATATAATTCCGTTAATTGCTTTCCTTCTTGGTTTATTGAAAAAGAAGCAATCGGATAAATTTGTGTTGCTGATTGAGAAGCAGCGCTTTTTAAATAACCTACGGCGGTTTGGTTGTCAGTAGTTGGATTGGTGTTAGGATTGAGGGCTATTTGACTAAAGCCACTTAATCCTGCAGTTTTTAACCCGTTTTTGAGAGTTTCACGTTCTTCGTAACCTGGTTCTCCAAAGCAAACACTGCTGTCAAACCAACCTCTTGAAACATGAAGGTTGGAGTAAGATATTATTTTAGCCTCATCATTAGTAATTTCATCTTCAATTGCTGAAATAATACCGTCAATTATTAAAATATCTTTTGAAGAGAAATGAAATGTGCTGTTGGGGTCAATAAAAGTCGCATTTTTAAGGAGTATTTTCATCAATTGTAAAACAAAATCCAAATCTGATTACAAAAATACAAAACAAAAGGCAATCTCAAAGATTTATATCTAAAGAGCTTTAAAATTTTTCAAATGCTCCAAGACCGAAAAGAGCAAAATCATATTTCACAGGGTCCTCAGGATCCATGAGTTTGAGCTTGTAATCAACTTCTAAGACTGCTTTCGCATCGTTTTGTTTTCTTTTAAGTATTCCTAACTTTCTTGCAACATTACCCGTGTGAACATCCAATGGGCAAGAAAGTTGTCTGGGATGAATTGATTTCCATAATCCAAAGTCTACTCCTGAAGTATTGGAACGAACCATCCATCTTAAATACATATTTATGCGCTTAGCGGCAGAACCTTTTAAAGGATCTGCTAAATGTTTTTGTGTACGAGCTTGATGAGGAAGTTCAAAAAAAGTTTTTTTAAAATAATGTAAAGAGGTCTGTAAGGGCATTGTTGAAGTTAATTTTTCTAACAAACTTTCAATCCCACCATGAGTTTGGTATATATTTTGAAGGGCTTGTATAAAATATCTCAGATCCTCCGCATTGAAGGTGCGATGTACAAAGTCCTTGAATCGATTTAGATCCTTGGGTTCATGATTGATCACAAAATCGTGTGGAGATTCTTCCATCAACTCCATCATTTTATTACCACTTTTAATGATGCTGTTTCTGTTTCCCCAGGCTATCGTTGCTGCTAAGAAGCCAGCAATTTCAATGTCTTTTTTTTTAGAAAATCGATGGGGGATTTGAATAGGATCTACTTTGATAAATTCTTGAGATTGATAATAATCAGCCTTTAGGTTTAAAAATTCTTTAAGCTCCTCAAATTCCATTTAAACTATAATTTCACCATCGACTAGTTCAATTTTACGATCGGCTTTATTGGCTAATTCTTGGTTGTGGGTTACAATGACAAAAGTGTGTCCAAAATGATCTCTTAGATCAAAGAAAAGTTGATGTAGTTCATCTGCTGTGGCACTGTCTAAATTTCCACTGGGTTCATCTGCAAAAATGATTTTGGGGTCGTTCATTAATGCTCTAGCTACTGCAACGCGCTGCTGTTCACCTCCTGATAATTCAGTTGGTTTATGGTTTAATCTATTTTGTAATCCCAACTGACTTAAAAGCTTACTGGCTCGTAATTCCGCTTTTTTTCGTCCAATACCTTTTATAAAGGCTGGGATCATAACGTTTTCGAGAGCATTAAATTCTGGCAGTAATTCATGAAATTGAAAAATAAAACCCAGTTCTTTGTTTCGAAACTCTGATAATTCATTTTCTTTTAACTCTAAAATGTTCGTATTGTTGATTTGAATTAAAACATCAGATGATTTGTCTGGACGAGATAATGTTCCTAAAATTTGTAAAAGTGTTGTTTTTCCAGCACCTGATGGTCCGACAATAGCAATGATTTCTCCAGAATTAATTTCTAAAGCTATATTTTTTAGGATGTTCAAGTCTCCTAATTTTTTATGAATATTTTTAGCAACAATTAGTTTTTTCATATTGACCACAATTTAATATATAATCCCTTTCTCTTTAAAAGATTTAAGCCCTTTTTTTATTTTTAATTTTATTTAGTTAATATATTTGTTTCGTAGATTGTTCATATGAATTCTTTGGATACAGCATATTTTACTGGAGGTTGTTTTTGGTGTACCGAAGCAATTTTTCAACGTTTGAAAGGTGTTGAGGAGTTAACTTCGGGTTACATTGGGGGAACGGTTAAAAATCCTGCCTACAGAGAAGTATGTTCGGGCAGAACTGGACATGCTGAAGGAGTAAAGATTTTATTTGATTCTCAAATAATTACTTATCGCACCTTGTTAACTGTTTTTTTTGCTACCCATGACCCTACAACTCTCAACCGACAGGGAAATGATGTAGGAACTCAATACCGATCTTCGATTTTTTATACCAATAATGAACAAAAAATAGTTGCTGAAAAGCTGATTTCTGAACTTCAAAATAGCACTTTTGATGATCCAATAGTTACTGATTTAATTGAAGAAATGCCTTTTTATAATGCAGAGAAGGAACATCATAATTATTACAACGATCACAATGAACAACCTTATTGTTCTTATTTAATTAATCCTAAGATTCAAAAATTGAAAAAAAAATATTTACATCTTTTGAAAACTCCTTGATTGCAAAGGCTATCGAATTAAATAAAAATAGATTAAAATTTAAAATCAAATTTTAATCCTGATAGGGTTTTGATAAATATTTTAATTGTTTTTATGAAAGTATTTTCAATTTATTCTATTTAATCTTTCAAGAAACGTTTAAAACCCATTTTACTCAGTATTTTTTTCTCAAAATCCCAAAAGAATTTAAATTGGAAAAAAAGGATTCCAAAAAACAAAAGCAGTATTTGATAGATTGGAAATACAATTAAGATTCTAATAATCCAATAGATCAAGGAACCCAAAAAAATATTGTCAAAACTACTGAGATGAATTCCTAGAAAATCCATTAGAGGTTTTGCAACCTTCACAGAGGAAGAGCCAGTTATAGCGAATACAACAAAAATGATGAACAGTTGAAGATTTGACTTCACGTCCCATTTAGCTTTTAATCTTTCGAAATAACTCATTAAGTGAGAATCTCGTGAATTTGTTGTGCTAATTCTTCTCCAATTCTATCTTGAGCTTCTCCTGTAGCTGCACCAATATGTGGGGTTAAAGAAACTTTTGGGTGCATCAATACTTGCATGGCAGGTTTTGGTTCTTCTTCAAAAGTATCCAAACCAGCAAAAGCTAATTTTCCACTTTCAAGATTTTTAAGTAATTGAACTTCATCGATCACACCTCCACGGGCAGCATTTACGAGCGCAGCTCCGTTTTTCATTTGACTGAATTCTGTAGCACCGATAACATAATCTTTTTGTGCCGGAACATGTAAACTTATGAAATCAGCTTCTGCAAGTAGAGATTCTTGGGATTGTATTTTAATATCAACAGATATAGACTTACCGTTAAACAGTTCAACATTAATGGTTGCATCTTCCATAAATTTATCGGTTGCAATAACGCGCATTCCAACTCCTAATGCTATTTTAGCAACTTCTTGTCCTATTCTGCCAAAACCAATAATTCCAATTGTTTTTCCTCTGAGTTCTATGCCTTTAGCATATGCTTTTTTCAATCCCTTGAAATTAGTCTCTCCCTCGAGTGGCATATTTCGATTTGAATCATAAAGAAAACGAACACCACCGTAAAGATGGGCAAACACTAACTCTGCAACAGAAGCAGAAGAAGCTGCAGGTGTATTAATTACTTTTAATCCTTTTTCACGGGCATATTCAACATCAATGTTGTCCATTCCAACCCCACCTCTTCCAATAATCTTTAATGACGAACATGAGTCGATTAATTCTTTGCGCGCAGTTGTTGCACTTCTAACCAATAGTACTGTAATATCATTTTCATTGATGTAAGAGATTAATTGCTCTTGCGCTACGTTGGTTGTGATGACTTCATAACCGTTGTTTTGGAGTGCATCGATTCCAGTTTGAGAAATTCCGTCGTTTGCTAGTACTTTCATTTATATAAATTATAAAGTTTGTTCAAATTTTTTCATTACATCAACCAAAAGTTGAACACTTTCCAAGGATAGAGCATTGTATATGGACGCTCGATATCCTCCGACAGATCGGTGACCTTTAAGCCCACTAATATCCGCCTGATTCCATAAGCTGTCGAATAAAGAACCGTCAACTCCATTTACAAGATTGAATGTCGCGTTCATGCTACTACGATCTTCTTTTGCAGCAAAACCCTCGAAGACTGAATTTCGATCAATTTCGTTGTATATAAGTTCAGCTTTTGTTTTGTTGTGTTTTTCAATTTGATTTATCCCCCCATTTTCTTCTAACCATTCTAAGTTTAGCATGGATGTGTATATAGGAAATACTGGAGGAGTGTTAAACATACTGTCGTTTTTCAATTGAACTTGATAGTTCATCATTGAAGGTATCGTACGGCTAATTTTTCCTAAAAGATTTTCTTTGACAATAATAAGGGTTGTTCCTGAAGGACCCATATTTTTTTGAGCACCTGCATAAAAAAGATCAAATTTAGAGTAATCTATTGACCTTGAAAAAATATCTGAACTCATGTCTGCAATTAAAGGAACTTGCGTTTCAGGAATTTCTTGGAATTGAGTTCCAAAAATAGTATTGTTTGTTGTGATATGAAGATAATTTAGATCTGATGGAATTTCATAGCCTTTGGGTATGAAATTAAAATTTCGGTCTTTCGATGAAGCAACTTCAATTACTTCACCAAAAAGCATTGCTTCTTTAATTGCTTTGCTAGACCATGCACCAGTGTTGATGTATCCTGCTTTGGTTTCTAAAAGATTGTATGCAGTCATTAAAAATTGCATACTTGCTCCACCTTGAAGAAACAAGGCTTTATATCCTTTGGATTTTAAGCCTGTAAGCTCTAAAGCTAAATCTTGAGCACGTTCCATTACAGCAATAAACTCTTTACTCCGGTGAGATATTTCAATAAGAGAAAGACCCATTCCGTTGAAGTTAATAACTGCTTCAGAGGCTTTTTTTATTACTGATTCAGGAAGTATGGAAGGTCCTGCGCTAAAATTATGCTTTTTCATAGTATTTATTAAGCTGCAAATATCTGCATAACCCTTTTAAAAACGCATAGGAAATTTATATTTTTTAATTAATTTTTTAACAGTTTAGGATAACAATGTTAAAAAATCTAGAGTATTTTTTCCGTCAGCATAATCCCATAGTTTTGGATGTTGTGTTTTTCCGAAGGCAAAATGGTTTTCTTTTTCTTGATTAGAAGTAATGCATTGGATGCTATCCTTTTCTCTGATAAGTTTTTTCTCCAAAGTTTGGAGATCTTTATAATATTCATAGTTTAGGCAAGCAACGGGAGAGGAATATGTTGAATCTTCTTTTAAAATAAAAAAGCCATTGTCTAAGATGTTGGACTGACTCATAAGATATACCGCTTTGTTGTAGTCGTAATTATTAGCAAATTTATCAGAATCCATTAAATTACTGTATGGATATAGTGCACCAAAAATTAAATTTAAGTCGTATTTGTAAGGCACAAAAATTTTAGCTGTACTTCGGCAACCCAGACCATAATATTGAACAATGTCTTTAGCCAAAGCTTCCAGTTGTTGTTTGGTTTCACTGCCATCTAAAATGGCAATGCCGTTTCTGTTAGAACGAATCAGGTTTGGAACCTTTGAAAAATAATATTCAAAGTAGCGAGATGCATTATTACTTCCGGTTGCAATTATACCGTCGAAATTTTTAAAACGATTCGTGGTAAAATCTACAGATATTTTAAAAGATGGCTCAAATTCTTGTAGTTTTTTAATTAAAAAAGGGATTAATAAAGGGTCGGAAGAGGAACATTTTATCAATGCCTTATGACCGCTTACTAAAACACTTACTACATCATGAAAACCAACTAAGGGAATGTTTCCAGCCAAAACCAGACCGACAGTCTTTGGATATTTTTTCAAGAAAGTATAGGAATTTGTCCATTTGATCAAGTTTTTTGTACTTAGGCAATCTCCCCATTGAGAAAATGAATAAAGCACATTCTTAACTGAAAACCAGCCATTAACATTCTTTGCTCTGTTGATTACTTCAAAAAGAGAATCGTAATTGGGATCATTTGGATTAATCTTTCGAAGAAATTCTCCAAGACGGTCTAATGCAAATATTCTTTGTTCTAGTTGAATCATTTATTTGTAGAATAAGGTATAAGGTCTTATTTTTGATACAAATTTAACTAAAGAAATCCTACCATGGCTATTATTATTACAGATGAATGCATTAATTGCGGAGCCTGTGAACCAGAATGCCCAAATACAGCTATTTACGAGGGAGCTGATGATTGGAGATACAAAGATGGTACTTCATTGGAGGGAACAATTGTTTTGCCCAACGGTAATCAAGTTGATGCTGATGAAACTCAGGAGCCTATTTCCGATGAATTGTATTACATAGTTCCCAATAAATGTACTGAATGCAAAGGTTTCCATGATGAGCCTCAATGCGCTGCTGTATGTCCAGTAGATTGCTGTGTTCCAGACGAAGATCACCAAGAAACCGAGGAAGTATTGTTGGGAAAACAACGTTTTATGCATCCAGAAAATTAGATTGCAAGGTTTTTTTATTCTTAATCATATTTTTTACCACTAATTAAGACTTCTTAACTGGGATAGCAAGATTATTTAAAAAATCAATTTAGTATTTTCAGTTAGTCAGTGAGTATTTATCTATCATTAATCTTGTTTTTGTAAGCCAGTCTTTTGTGTTTTAACCCATAAAAACATAAAAGATTGTTTAAGATGCTTAAATTTGCCGTTTTAAAATTAAATACATGAAAGCAGGAATTGTAGGATTGCCTAACGTAGGGAAGTCAACCCTTTTTAATTGTTTATCCAACGCAAAAGCTCAAAGTGCAAATTTTCCTTTTTGTACGATTGAACCCAACATCGGGGTGGTTAACGTCCCTGACCCAAGATTGGAAAAATTGTCCGAATTGGTAAAACCCGAAAAAGTAATTCCTGCTACCGTAGAAATAGTTGACATTGCTGGTTTGGTAAAAGGAGCAAGTAAAGGAGAAGGATTGGGAAATCAATTTTTGGCAAACATCAGAGAAACCGATGCAATTGTACATGTTTTGAGGTGCTTTGACAACGATAACATCATCCATGTGGAAGGATCAGTAGACCCAATCCGGGATAAGGAAATCATTGATATTGAATTGCAGTTAAAAGATCTTGAAACCATTGATAAACGTTTAGAAAAAGTCAATCGTGCTGCCCGTACAGGAGATAAAGAGGCTCAGAAAGTCCAGGGTATTTTACAAAAAATTAAAGGTGCTTTGGAACAATCCAAAAATGTACGTTCTCTTGATCTAACAGAAAAAGAAAGAGAGGAGATTGTTGATGTACTTCAACTACTAACCGATAAGCCTGTTTTGTATGTTTGTAATGTTTCTGAAGATGCAGCAGCAAAGGGGAATAACTACGTTAAAAAAGTGAAAGAATTTATTGCTGACGAGCAAGCAGAGGTATTGGTTTTGGCAATCAGTGTAGAAGCTGACATAAATGAATTGGATACTTATGAAGAACGCCAACTTTTTTTAGATGATTTGGGACTTGAAGAACCTGGTGCAGCTAAACTCATTCGAAAGGCATACCAATTACTCAAACAGCAAACCTATTTTACTGCTGGAGAGAAAGAAGTTCGCGCATGGACGATAAACATAGGATCAACTGCTCCGCAGGCAGCAGGAGTAATACATACTGATTTTGAAAAAGGATTCATCCGTGCTGAGGTTATTTCTTATGAAGACTATGTAACTTTCAAAACAGAAGCAAAGGCAAAAGAGGCCGGACGTATGCGGGTAGAAGGAAAAGAATATTCAGTAATTGATGGAGATGTAATGCATTTTCGTTTTAACGTGTAAAAAAATAAAAGAATGAAACAGACAGTTTACATTTTTGGACAAATGAAAGTCAAAAATTATGAAGACTATTTCACGAAATACGGTTCTCCTTTTCTTCCGATACTAGAAAAGTTTAAAGGTAAGTTATTAGCGGCTACCAAAAATGGGAGAACCCTCGAGGGCGAGGCTATTGGAAATTGGACGGTATTAATGGAATTTCCTTCTAAAAGCATGGCTTATAGTTTTGTGACCTCCAAAGAATATGCTCCTTTAATGGAATTACGTGTAAATACTTTAACGGATGAAACTCACGCAGTACTTATTCCTGGAGAGATTGCTGCTATGTAAAAGTTTATTTTTCATATTCCTAGGATTTTTTTAAATTGTTAAAAAACAAATCTTTATTATGAGAATTAAATTTTTAACCACAATAATTTTGCTATGTGCTCAATGGTCTAATGCACAAAGTAAGAATTCTGATATTAAAACAGAAACGGTAAAAAAGCATCTTTACAATCTAGCATCAGATGCAATGGAAGGTCGAAAAGTTGGTACCCTTGGAATTGAAAAAGCAGCTCAATACATAGAATCTGAATTTGAGAAGATTGGCTTAATTCCCTTTGAAAACTTAACAACTTTTAGACAAAATTTTATAGCAAAGGGAATTGACATGTGCAATATTATTGGTGTTTTGGAGGGTAAAAGTAAGAAAGACGAATATGTAGTTATTTCGGCACATTACGATCATTTGGGTAAAAAAAGCGAGGGTAAAGGAGATTTGATTTATAATGGGGCAGATGATGACGCTTCTGGGACTACCGCTGTTCTTACCTTGGCTCAATATTTCAAGGAGCTTGAAAATAATGAACGTTCCCTGGTTTTTATTGCTTTCACTGGTGAGGAAATGGGGCTGTTGGGTTCAAGGCATTTTGGTAAAGACATAAATGCTTCAAAATTCATTGCAGGAATTAATATTGAAATGATAGGGAAAACTTCAACTTACGGTCCAAAAACAGCTTGGCTTTCGGGCTTTGAACGATCTGATTTTGGAATTATTATACAAAAAAACTTAGAAAAAACAGCTTATCGACTTTTCCCAGATCCTTATCCAAATCTGCAGTTATTTTTTAGATCAGATAATGCAAGTCTCGCAGAATTAGGTATTCCTTCACATACCTTTTCAACAGGGCCAATTGATGTAGACATCCATTATCATCAAGTTACAGATGAGCCTCAAACCCTTGACATGGAAGTGATTGCTGAAACCATTCGAGCAATTGCTTTGGGTACCCAATCCATAATTAGTGGAAAAGACACTCCAACTCGTTTAGTTCTCAAAAAAGGTGAGGGAAGAGGAAATTAAGTTTTTCCATTAAAGTAGATTGTCTGATGCAACAAGAACACAAAAAATATATTGTTAAGGATTCGAGTTGGATTGAGAAATTCTTCTAAAATCCAAAATGTTTTTATATTTTTGTGGAAAATTAAATGGCTTTAAGATGTTTAGCAGCAAACAATTTTGTAAAAATACATTCGCTTTGGTGCTTTTGGGGGCTTTTTTGTTGCCTACTGCTGTACAATTTGCCTCTGCCTTTGAGTCACACAATCACTTTATTTGTAACGAACAGCAAATTCACGTTCATCAATCTGTTATTGAGTGTGAAACGTGCACCTTTAATTATTCTCCTTACCATTTTAGTTTTGTTATTTTTACGAATTTGGAAGTTGTTTTAACTCCAGAAGCCACTAAAGTAAGCTTTGCTTCATTGTTGTTTCATTCGTTCAATATCACCAACACTAAACTTCGTGGCCCACCTGTATTAGCATAAATAAACGACTGTTTTTTATGTTAATTCAATCAATCTATGCGTATTAATGTCCTAGGATTGTTGCTTTTGAGCAGCTTCCAAGTTTTGTCACAAAACTGTGACTTTACTCTTTCTGGAATTCTTACAGATCTTCACGACGGTTCTGTACTTGAGGGTGCAACACTAATTGTTGCTGGTTCTGAACTCACTTTTGTAACTGATTTTGAAGGAAAATTTATGATTTCAAATTTATGCAATGAGACCTATTCCATTCAGGTGTCTCATCCCTTTTGTTTGACCAAAGGTTTTCGAGTTAGAATATTGGGAGACACATTCAAGTCTTTTAAATTGGAACATCACTTGGAGGAACTCAATGAGATAACCGTTGACGGAAAAATTACGAGTAAAGAATCCAAAACACTTCAGGAGAATACTATTTTGAAAGAGGAATTAGAACGTTTTAGCAGTGGAACATTGGGAGATGCTCTCAACAGTTTGAGTGGTGTTTCGTCATTGAATACAGGAAATACAATTGTAAAGCCAATTATTAATGGACTTCATAGCAGTCGTGTTGCTATAATTAACAATGGTGTTCGCATGGAAGATCAAGAATGGGGAGCCGAACATGCTCCAAATATTGATGTGAACGCAATCAACAGACTAACTCTGATTAAAGGAGCTGGCGCACTTCAATATAGCGGAGATGCAATGGGAGGTGTTGTTGTTGTTGAGAGTGCCAAAATCCCTGTTAAAGATAGTCTTTATGGAAAAACACTATTTGCTTCTAATTCAAATGGAAGGGGATCCTTAATTACTTCAAAACTAACCAAGAGTTATGCAAGTGGATGGTATGCAAGTTTACAGGGTACATTCAAAAGGTTTGGTGATTCTGAGACACCCGACTACTTTTTGAGTAATACAGGAGTAAATCAACAAAATATTTCTGTAAATGTTGGTCTAAATCGATTTGATTATGGAATGAATTTTTATTATTCATTATTTAAAAATGAGATAGGTATTTTAAGGGCATCTCACCTAGGAAGTGCACAAGATTTATATCGAGCAATCAAAAGTGACATTCCTTTAAGGATTGATGATTTTACTTATGACCTATCGGCACCCAAACAAGATGTTGGTCACCAATTAGCAAGATTGGTAGCTTACAAAAGGTTTGGCTTTGGAAAGTTAAGCTTTCAGTATAATTATCAGCGAAATGAACGATTGGAATTTGATATCAGACGGGGTTCAGATCGAGGGAAAGCATCTTTAGACTTGCAATTAGACACTCATTCAGTATTACTTGATATAGACACTAATTTGAGTGATAACGTTGATTTAAAAACAGGTTTAATGGGAAGCTATCAAAATAATTATGCACCCAATACTGGGGTTCGTCGGTTGATTCCTGATTATAAAAAATATGATTTTGGAATTTATGCTGTTTCGGATTATCAGCTGGATAGCAATTGGCTTTTTGAAGCAGGAGCGCGTTTTGACTTTACCTATATGGATGTTTATAAATTCTATCGCACCTCTTTTTGGGAGTTGAGAAATTATAATGAAAACTTTTCTAATTTAATAG
>Ga0233438_10001700_pt1 | contig 23479 bp, 26 predicted proteins | sample SI_123_September_FD_182720 | JGI IMG/M metagenome (GOLD analysis project Ga0233438, IMG submission 182720) | Seawater microbial communities from Saanich Inlet, British Columbia, Canada - SI_123_September2016_10_MG | ecosystem: Environmental > Aquatic > Marine > Inlet | place: Canada: British...
TCTATAACTACAGACTATTATATATCTCATGGAATTGTAGACCAAGTACTCCCAATTGAATGGGCTAGAAAAAGTAAAACCTTTTTAGAAAAAATAAACCTTCAAGCTATCTATAGTGAATATAAAGTTGGTCATGGAGTAGCGCCACAAAATTTTTACAGCTTTAAAGAGTGGATACAAAAAAGACTTTAAATAAATTTAAAAAATGTATTCCTTAATAATAGTAACAAATTGTGTTGCAGTAAATGGCTTAGGAATATCATAAAATATTTTATTTAATTAATGCTAATTTTTGTAGTAAAAATTGGGGTTACTCGATTAACATTTCTTAAATAAATATACAGAAAAAAAAGAATAAAACTATACTTTTATTTTTAACCCATCATAAGCTAAAAAAACGTTCTCTGGGAGTACTTTTGAAACCTCTTCATGAAAACCTAACTTATGACTTATATGAGTAAAATAGGTTTTTTTTGGTTGTAATTCTTCTACAAAACTTAAGGCCTCCTGAAGGCTAAAGTGGGTTGGATGTTCTTCTATTCTAAGTGCATTAATTACTAAAACTTCTAATTTTTTTAGTTTTCCTTTCTCAGAATCTGCAATAAATTTCACATCAGTTAAATAGGCAAAGTTTTCAATTCTATAGGCAGTAATAGGTAGTTTACCATGCATTACTTCTATAGGCGTTACTAATGCATCATGAACTAAAAAAGAATTATTATTTACCAAATTAGGAGCTACACTTGGCGCACCTGGATACTTATTTTCTTTGCTAAAAATGTATTCAAATCGTTGTGTTAGACTCTTTAAAGTTCTTTTATTTACATAAATAGGCATTTCTCCTATTTTATAACAAAATGGTCTTAAATCATCTAAACCAGCTGTATGATCTGAATGCTCGTGTGTAAACAATACACCATGAATTAATGCTACATTTTCACGCAACATTTGCTGTCTAAAATCAGGACCACAATCAATTACAAAAGATTTATTATTCCAAGAAACTAAAATAGAAGAACGCAATCTTTTGTCTTTTGAATTTGAGGATAAACAAACGGGATCTTTACTAGCAATCATTGGGATTCCTTGAGAAGTTCCTGTACCTAAAAAAGTAATGTTTAACTGTTTATTAGTTTTTTTCATGAACAACAAAAATAACATAAAAATTGACTCATTGCTATCTAATTTAGTACATTTGTAACCTATTAAAAAGATAGATATATATGGCAATTTCTTTAAAAGGAGATCAGGAAATGAGCAGTGTTCCTACAACAAAAAGTAAGGCACTAAGAATTAACCTAAATTCAGATATTTACGGAACTTTTGCTGAAATTGGCGCGGGTCAAGAAACTGCAAGAAATTTCTTTAGATCTGGTGCTGCTTCAGGAACTATTGCCAAAGCAATGAGTGCTTATGATAAAGATTTTTCTGACGCTATATATGGTATAGAAACTGACAATAGGTATGTTACTGAATCTCGATTAAAGAAAATGTTAGGTCATGAAATTGGCTTAATGGAAGACAGGCTTAGTAGACAAAAACACCCAAACAAGCTTTTTTTTAGCTATGCAAACACAGTAACTACTATAGACTTTGCACGAAAGTTTAAAGGCCATGGTTGGGTTGGTATTCGTTTTCAATTAGACCCATTAGAAGATTATAATGAAATCGTACTGCATCTACGATTTAAAGAAACAGATGCCCGCTTGCAACAAGAAACTTTAGGAATACTTGGAGTAAATCTTATTTATGGTGCATTTTACTTGAATGACAATCCAAAAGAATTAATAAAATCTTTTTATGATAATTTAGGAAGTCATCAACTAGAAATTGATATGATTAACTTCTCTGGCCCCCGTTTCATGTATGTAGACAACAGATTAATGAGTTTACAGCTGTTAAAAAATGGAATGACAAATGCAGTAATGTTTGGCCCAGATGGCAACAACTTACTTCCTGCACAAGTTTTATACAAAAAAAATATACTTGCACTTAGAGGTAGCTTTAGGCCTGTGACCAAAGTGAATATGAACATGTTTGAGCAGTCAAAAAAAATGTTCTTACAAGAAGATAAAGTTGTAGAAAGTAAAACTCAAATTATTTTTGAAATTACGCTAAGTAACTTATCTGCTGAAGGTAAAATTAATGAGAGAGACTTTTTAGACAGAGCAGAACTTTTGTGTTCTTTAGGGCAAAATGTAATGATAACTAGTTTCCAACAATATTTTAAACTAGTAGAATATTTAAGTGAATTTACCAAAGAAAGAATGGCTTTAGCTATGGGAGTCCATAACATGGTTCAGATTTTTGATGAAAAATATTACAGGGACTTAAGTGGTGGAATTTTAGAGGCATTTGGTAAACTGTTTTATAGAGATCTTAAAGTGTACATGTACCCATATCATGACCAAGAAAATGACGACTACATTACCAGTGAAAACCTAAAGGTTCATCCTAGAATGAAAGAATTGTATAAGTTCTTTAAAAACAACGGTAAGGTTTTAGACATACAAGAATTCGATAAAAACATATTAGACATCTTTTCTAGAACTGTTTTAAAAATGATTAAGAAAGGAGAAGAAGGCTGGGAACCAATGTTACCAGAAGGTATTTCAGAAATCATCAAACAAAAAAGATTGTTTGGCTACTCTAGAACAAAAAAGTAATTTTTTTTAATTAAACCTTTTCAGTAATTTCAAGTCTAAATAAAAAAAACTTTTTTTGATAGATGAAATTGCCTTAGTTAAAGATTTACAAAACAACTCTTCTAAAGAGGTTGCCTTTCGTACTTTAATTACTAATTACAAAGAACGTTTGTATTGGCATATTCGTAAAATTGTAATCAATCACGCAGATACTGATGATGTTTTACAAAACACGTTTATCAAAATTTATTACAATATAGAAAGTTTTAATAAACAAAGTAAATTATATTCTTGGATGTATCGGATTGCAACTAATGAGGCAATAACCTTCATTAATAAAAGAGCTAAAGAGCAACATACAGATATTACAACTTATTATAAAAAAGTTGCTAATAGTTTACAAAGCGACGTATATTTTAATGGAGATGAAATTCAACTTATTTTACAAAAAGCAATAGCATTATTACCAGAAAAACAACGTCTTGTTTTTAATATGAAATATTTTGATGGAATGAAATACGACGAAATATCAGAAATTTTAGAAACAACTGTAGGAAGCCTTAAAGCATCTTATCATCATGCTGTAAAGAAAATTGAACATTTTATAAAAAACAATACTGATTAAACCTTTTATATAAAAATAGGTCTAAAATACAAATGAATAAAGAAAGTTTACATAGCGAACAATTTATAGAACAGAAGGTTAATAAAAAACAACCTTTTTCTGTCTCAAAAGGATATTTTGAGAATTTTGATAGTACAATTTATCAAAAAACAAAAGAGCAGAACTTCCCAAAAACAACTGCATTTAAAGTTTCAGACACCTACTTTAAAAATTTAGAGGATCGTATAATTTCTAAACTACCAAAAAATAAGAAAACACTTAAAGTTGTACGTTTTAAAAAATACGTTTTAAATATAATTCCTTTTGCAGCAGCAGCTGCAATCCTTTTATTTATTGGACTTACTACTTATAATTTTAAAAATAACTCTGGAATTGATTTAGATTCGTTAACAGAATCTGATTTTGAATATTGGCTAGAAACTAACCCAATAAACACAAATGACATTGCTATTGTGTTGAATCAAAATATATTAGACGAAACTCCTTTTTACTTTACTCAAATAGAAGACGAAAGCATAGAGGAATTTGTTAATACAAATAACAACAGTTTTTTAATAAATGAATTAGACGAATGAATACCACTAAAAAATTAATCATATTATGCTTAGGCCTATTTTTAGGTTTGTCTACAAATGCACAAATTAGTTCAGATAGCAGGCAGAAAATTAAAACCTTAAAAATTGCATATGTAACAGAACAATTAAATTTAACTACAAAAGAAGCAGAAAAATTTTGGCCCATTTACAATTCACACGATATAAAAATTAATGAACTTCGATTAGCTACCCGAAAAAACTTAAGAAAAATAAAGGAAGAGCATAAAGACCCCAATACTATCTCTGAAAAAGATGCTAAACGTATTGTGAGTTTTAAGATGGAAACAGATCAAAAAATACATGAAGAACAGCTTAAGTTTATTTCAAAATTAAAAGATATTTTAAGCTACAAGAAAATAATACAGCTTCAACTTGCAGAAATAGAGTTTGGAAGAAATTTAATGAGAAAATACAAACAACGAAAAAGAAAATAAAAAAAGGAAGCTTTATGCTTCCTTTTTTATTGTTATGATCTTACTAAATTCATACAATAATTTAACTCAGGTTTATTTGCTGTAAATTCTTTTAACCAGATAGAAAGTTCTTTAACTTCGTGAGGCAATAACCTTTTTAAAGACTTTTCTAACTCTTTACAAAACAACTCTGAATTAAAACTTACTTTCATTAAGATCGTTTTTGTGTATTCAAACATTGCCCTTGCCATAATTAAAAAATTTAATAATAGAACATTAATTACATTACTAATTGTATTCAAATTTAACAAAAAAACCAACATTTAAATAAATGTTGGTCTTAAATTTTAACTAAAAAAATGTTAATTTAAATCGCGTTAATCTTCTCAACTAAAGCTTTCGCTTTTGTTTCTAATTCTAAGTTAATCGCTTTAAAATGTTGTTTTTTATTTTCTACATCCTTTACATGAACTTTAGCAATTAAGGCATCAAAAGTTTCAATTGCTTCGTCTATAATTGCGTCTCCCTTTTTTACTTCATTCTTTAATGTAGATACATCTAAAGTATATTCAATAACATCTCCTAATACGTAATTGATATCTTTCTTTAAGTTTTTAATACTTGCCATAACTTCTTATTTTAGTTTGCAAATTTAGTTGTTTTTATCTAATTGACTTTGAAATTCTTCAAAAAATAATCCTAGATGATACCCATCTACTAATGCATGATTTACAGTTATCCCTACAGGCATTTTTAATTGTTTATTATCTTCAGTTACTTTACCAAAAGTCAATTTAGGAATACTATCATCTGTTATTCCTGCATTTGGCTCTTTCTGACTTGTAAATGAAACCCATGGTAAAGCAGAACAATACATACAATCGTCAGAATTTACAGGTGGAAACAAGGCCGTAGAATGCAGTATCCTTTCTTTCTCTTTTTTAAAATTTTCATGAAATGTTTTAAAATCTTCTGAAAAATTAATAAATGAAAAACCAAAAGTATGGTTTGGCCTTGCAATGGTTGCAGAGGCGTGAATAACATCATAAACAGCAACTTTATTGTCATGTATTCGATACCTAAAGTTTTCAACAGCATTTAATGCTTTTAAACAGGCATGCAAATACATAGCAAAAAAAGAAACATTTTCTTTTTTTGCTTTTTTATAGGCCATTGTTACATCTACAGGAACTGTTATTGCAAAAAATGGATCTTTTAATGATTTAAAGTGGTTAAAATGTTGAATTCTATTCCAACTTTCCAATTCTAGATATCTCATAAAATAGAAGGGAGTTCTTTAATGTTATTTAAAGTTACATAATTTTGATGAGATGCTTCTTTGTCACTTACTTGCTCATGAACCCAAGTTGTATGAAAAGGAATATGAACGGCAGAAGCTCCGATTGCAAGTAGAGGTAAAACATCGGATTTTAATGAATTTCCAATCATTAATAGTTCTGAAGGATTTATTTCTAAATGCTTTAATAGTTTTTTGTAATCTTCTTCCTTCTTATCACTCATCACCTCAATATGATGAAAATAGTGTAGGAGGTTCGATTTTTCTAATTTTCTTTCCTGATCTAATAAGTCTCCTTTAGTGGCAACTATTAATTTATATGTTCCGTGTAAAGATTGCAATACCTCTTCTACTCCCTCTAAAAGTTCAATTGGCTTTACCAACATTTCTTTACCGATATTTAAGATCTCCTCAATGGTTTTAGGGTTTACTGAAGTATTAGACAACTCAATAGCACACTCAATCATAGACAATACAAAACCTTTAATACCATATCCATACAATGGTAAGTTTTCTATTTCTTTTTTAAATAATTCTTGATCTATTTTGTTTTTAGTTTCGTATTTAGACAATAACTGGGCAAACTGTGCTTCTGCATCTCTAAAATAGGTTTCATTTACCCATAGTGTATCATCAGCATCAAAAGCAATTACTTTAATCGTATTACTCATTTTCTTTTAATAATTTTATTGCCTTTTCTAAATCTTCAGGAGTATCAATTCCAATAGATGTCTTAGAAGTCTCTATCATTTTTATTTTTTTACCAATTTCTTGATAGCGTATCGCTTCTATTTTTTCGGCTGCCTCAAGAGGAGTCATAGGTGTATTATAAAAATCGATAAGCGCCTGCTTTCTAAAAGCATACACTCCAATATGCTTAAAGTACTTAACAGAAATATCAGAACCTCTGAGAAAGGGAATAACACTTCTAGAGAAATAAATAGCTCTATTATCTACATCAGTAATTACTTTAACATTATTTGGGTTTTCAATTTCTTCTTTGTCAGTTATTTGCACCTTTAAAGAAGCAAGGTCTATTTCTTGGTGAATGTCTTCTTTAAAAACTTTAATTAACTTTTTCAGAGACGTTTCGTCTATAAATGGTTCATCTCCTTGTACATTTACCACAACATCTACCTCTAAATTTTCTACAGCCTCCGCAATTCTATCAGAACCACATTCATGTTCTTTTTCGCTCATTATAGCTTTACCATTTGCCTCTTTAATGGCGCTATAAATTATAGGTGAATCTGTAACCACATAAACATCATCAAATAAATGGGTCTTTAATGCTGCTTCATAGGTTCTTAAAATTACAGGTTTTCCTCCTAAACTTTTCATTAGTTTACCAGGGAATCGAGACGCTTGATATCTCGCAGGTATCATTGCTATAATTTTCATGATCTACATTTAAAATCCATTTAAAGATACTATTAAATATAAAGGTGCACTTTTTTTAAAAAAAAGTAATTCAACAAATTGAAATTATTCACCAGAATAACTCACAAAATTTCTTGGAGTTTCGTAAAGTGTAATCTTTAGATCTAAATCTGTTGGCAAATGCTTTCTTAGTTTTTGAAAAGTAACTACGCAAATATTTTCGGCAGTAGGGTTCAAATCTTTAAATTCAGGAACTTCAATATTTAAGTTTTTATGATCAAAGCACTCCTCTATCTCAGATTTGATTAAGTTTTTAAGAATCCCTAAATCATAAACATAGCCTGTTTCTTTGTCAATTTCTCCTGTAAGAGATACTATTAACTCGTAATTATGCCCATGAAAGTTGGGGTTACTACATTTACTAAATACTTCTATATTTTTGGCATCAGACCAATCTTTTCGATACAAACGGTGTGCGGCATTAAAATGTGCTTTTCTATGAACTGTAACTTTAGGCATCTATTAGTCTTTTATAAGATTCTTTAAAAATAATTTTAAACCAAGCTGTGTATAATTGAGGGTTTTGTTCTATATCTGTCTTAACAGCTTCTAAAGGCATCCACTTATATGCTTCTACCTCGTCTTTATTAATAACAGGTGCATCTTCATAATTTCCGATTAATACATGGTCTAATTCATGTTCTGTTAAACCATTATCAAAAGGAGCTTTATAGATGAATGAGAAAACTTCTTTTAACTCAGTAGTAAAACCCATTTCTTCGTGTAACCTTCTTTTACCTGCCTCTATATTACTTTCTCCTACTCTTTGGTGAGAACAACATGTATTTGTCCATAATAGAGGAGAATGATATTTGTGAGCAGCTCGTTGCTGTAAAAGCAACGCTCCTTCTTTATTAAATACAAATACAGAAAATGCCCTATGCAATAATGCTTTTTCGTGCGCTTCCATCTTTGGCATCGTACCAATCTGAGTATCATTATGATCAACTAAAATCACTTGTTCTTCCATATTTACAAATATACAGCAATCAAAAAGCAAAAAAAACTAATCCTTTTATAAATTAAGAGGAATTCTCTAATTTTTAAAAATGATAAATTATATTTGAAGTCAATTGTATTAAAAACAACCTCTTGAGATTTACTGTAAAACTTTTATTATTATTTCTTATAATCGGCTTTTTATGCGAATGTCAGTCAAATCAAAAACAAAAAATTGTAAAAAAGGAAACTCCAAAGAATGTAAAAAAAAGAGGTATTAAGAAAATAGAAAAATCGTGGGACAGTTTAAATAGACACAATACCAATTCTTTTTTAACTGCTTATGGTAAACAAAATACTGAGACTAATATACGTATTGAAACAAAATTTGGAGATATTAAATTACGATTGTTTAACGATGTCCCCATACATAGAGCGAATTTTATTTTCTTAACTAAAATAAATTATTTTAACACTACAGTTATTTACAGAGTGGCTAAAAATTTTGTAATTCAAGGAGGTAACTCAGACAATTTGTACACCCAAAAACAAAGAAGAAAGTATGGTAATTACTTGTTAGATCCTGAATTTAGAAAAAACAGAACGCATAAATTTGGTGCTTTAGCAGCTGCCAGGCAATGGGAAAATAATCCAGACAAACTGTCTAGTCCTTTTGAATTTTATATTGTACACAAACGCAGTGGAGCTCATCATTTAGACAACGAGCACACAGTATTTGGAGAGGTTATTTCTGGATACGATACTATGGATAAAATTGCAAAAGTAAAAGTAGGTATAGATGAATGGCCTGTAAAAGATATTCCTATGACAATAACAGTGCTCGACTAATCATTCTCTAAAATCTTTGTTAATACTTCTGCAGGTAGCAATTTAGAAATTACCTCTAACTGCAAATTATCTATTGCTACATATTTCCATTCTGTTTCTCCGTCTAAAGATATTGCAATAATATTTTGGGCTACTTTTACCTTAAAAAACTTTGTTTTCTCATTAAAAGCCACATTTTTAACCCCATATTGCTGCTCAAATTTTAACTTTAGCGCATAAAGCAATCTATCATCTAAACCTAAAGCCTCGTCTTTTTCGTCTAGTATTCTTATTTTTTGGTCTCCAACAATATCTAAAATAGCGTAAAACTTATCTTTTGCTCTAAACACTTCAGATATTGACAAGACTTTTGGTAATTCCGATACAATTTGCATTTTAGGATTGTTAAAGGTAGCCTCCATTGTAGCAACCAACTGCTCTTTAGGAACTACTGTAAACAATTCTTCTGCAGTATAGTCTAAAGAAGCTGTAAACTTTTTATCTAACAACAATTGCTGCATGGTTAAAAAACGTTCTTTAATTAATTCGTTCTGTGCATTAACTTTAAAAACTGAAAACGCTAATAAGGTAAAAAGTAAGTAATTTTTCATGGACTTTTATATGTAAAATCTGCCAAATATATAAAATTAAACCTACACTAGATTTGAAATACTTATCATTGATAATTGAAATTGTAAAATGTATATTTGCACCTCAAATTTTGTAGATGAGTTTTTTAAAAGAAATTGCACGTAGAAGAACTTTTGGTATTATTTCTCACCCAGATGCAGGAAAAACTACGTTAACTGAAAAGTTGCTTTTATTTGGAGGTGCTATTCAAGAAGCAGGTGCTGTTAAGAATAATAAAATAAAGAAAGGAGCTACATCAGACTTTATGGAAATAGAACGCCAAAGAGGAATTTCTGTAGCTACCTCTGTACTAGCATTTATTTACAAAGACAAAAAAATTAATATCCTAGACACTCCTGGTCATAAAGATTTTGCCGAAGATACTTTTAGAACATTAACTGCTGTAGATAGTGTTATTGTAGTTATTGACGTCGCTAAAGGTGTAGAGCCACAAACTGAAAAGTTAGTAGAAGTTTGTAGAATGAGAAGCATACCTATGCTTGTATTTATAAACAAATTAGATAGAGAAGGTAAAGATGCTTTTGACTTGTTAGATGAAGTTGAGCAAAAATTAGGTTTAAAAGTAACCCCTATGAGTTTTCCTATTGGAATGGGTTACGATTTTAAAGGAATATATAATATCTGGGAAAAAAAATTAAATCTTTTTTCTGGAGACAACAAACAAACCATCTCAGAGGGTATTGAATTTGATGATTTATCAAACCCTGATTTAGATACTGCTGTTGGTGAAACTGCAGCAAACACTTTAAGAGAAGAAATTGAACTTATTAGTGAGGTATACCCGAACTTTAAACAAGAAGCATATTTAAAAGGTGAATTACAACCCGTATTTTTTGGCTCTGCCTTAAATAATTTCGGTGTTAAAGAATTATTAGATGCTTTTATAGGAATTGCACCTTCTCCTCAGCCTAAAAAAGCAGAAGAACGCTTGGTAGATTCTAAAGAAACTAAAATGACAGGCTTTGTGTTTAAAATTCATGCAAACATGGATCCAAAACATAGAGATAGACTGGCATTTATAAAAGTAGTTTCTGGAACTTTTAAAAGAAACGCACCTTATTTACACGTAAGAAATGGCAAAAAAGTAAAATTTTCTAGTCCTAATGCCTTTTTTGCGGAAAAAAAAGAAATTGTAGACGAATCGTACCCAGGAGATATTGTAGGTATTCATGATACTGGGAGCTTTAAAATTGGAGATACCTTAACAGAAGGAGAAGATTTAAACTTTAGAGGTATTCCAAGTTTTTCTCCAGAACACTTTAGGTATGTGAATAATGCAGATCCTATGAAATCTAAACAACTATATAAAGGTTTAGACCAATTAATGGATGAAGGTGTTGCACAACTATTTATTTTAGAAATGAATGGTAGAAGAGTTATTGGTACAGTTGGTGCGTTACAATTTGAGGTAATACAATACAGACTAGAACATGAATATGGTGCAAAATGTACCTATGAGAACTTAAATGTTCATAAAGCCTGCTGGGTGGAAGCAAAAGACCCAAAAAGCGAAGAGTTTAAAGAATTTAAAAGAGTAAAACAGCGTTATTTAGCCAAAGACAAACAAGATCAGTTGGTTTTCTTAGCAGATTCTGAATTTACCATTCAAATGACACAAAGTAAATACCCCAATGTTAAACTACATTTTACGAGTGAGTTTAAAGATTGATATTTATGAAAAAAACAGTATTTATAACCCTAATTTTATTTGCTTTAAAAGGAGTTTCTCAAGAATCTAACTTCTTTACCTTAAAAGGAAAAGAACTCCATAATAACATACGATTAAACTACACTTTAGTAAACCAACCTATAGATAAAGTAAGCTATAATTTACAACCAACTATGGGATTTGTAGGATTAAACTACAATCTTCCATTAACAGACTGGTTGTATACAGGCGCAGGTTTTCATACAGCAATTACTGGTGATCAGGGAGGTTTATTTACACTTGGAGTTAACTTAGGTGTTAATTTTAAACTGTATAAAAAACTCTATTTTGATGCAAACATTCACTTTGGTGGTGGTGGTGGTTATAGAAGTTTGGTAAATGGTGGTGGAATCTTATATCCTAGTGCTGGCTTACAATATAAATCAGAAAAATATTCGTTTGGTGTACAATATGGGTATGTAAATTTCTTTACGGGAATTCAAAAAAGTGATAATGTTTCTTTTTTTATAGAAATACCTACCACACTAAGAACCACCTCTTACGCTAATGCACAAAAATCGTTTACAGTAAAAAATACAGATAAAGATGCCTTCTGGCAAAAGCCAGCTGTAAAAAGTGTGCAACAAGTTACGTTTGATTACTTTTTTCCATTTGGAAATTCTAGAACAGACGCAAGTACCAACCCAAGATACCAACAAATAAACAATACACTTTCTATTTTAGGTTTCGAATACCAAAAATATGTAACGCATAATACATTTATTTACGCACAAGTAGACGCAATGTATGGCGGTTTAACAGCTGGTTTTATGGATTTGTTTTTTGGTGTCGGAAAAAACTTTATAGAAACAAGATATATAAACTTTTTTGCTAAAATGGGAATTGGAGCAGCTGGAGGAAGAATTTATCCTGAGGGAGGTTTAACCATGTACCCAAATGCTGGTCTCGATTTTAAAATTACCGAAAAATTTGGCCTAAGTGTTCACGGAGGCTACCATAAGGCAATTGGTGGCATTGCAAGTTTCCAAGCGTATACAGCAGGATTTAGCTTAAAATATTATGGATTAAGTGGTGGTACAACTACCCCTTTTACCCAACAAAAAGTAAACAAGATAAGAACGCAAGGAATTCAAATTATGGTTCAAAACCAAACCTATTTTGACGTTGCAAAATTCGGAATTCCAAATAGCGACTTACAACTTATTGGAATAAAACTAGCGTACGACATAAAGAAAAGAATTTATTTAGCAGGTGAAGCCTCTTTTGCTTATGAAGGTAAGTCAGGGGGTTATGCCCATGGTCTTTTCGGATTAGGAATAAAAAGTAATCCTTTTTTTAAGGAAAAAGTTACTACTTTTGTAGAGTTTGCTGCAGGAGTTTCTGGAGGTGGTAGAGTAGATTCTGGAGAAGGAGTTTTACTAAGACCAACAGTAGGTTTAAATTACCTTGCAAACAAAGAGCTTTCATTTCACGTATCTGGAGGGCAAATGTGGTCTCCTTTTGGCAATGTTAACGCAACAAACTTAACAATTGGATTGGCCTATGGCTTATCTATACTAAATTCAAAAAAGTAATAAAGATTAAAAATAAGAACAATGAATAACGGAATTTACGCAAAATTTACAACACCAAAAGGTGAAATACTAGTAGCATTAGAGCACCAAAAAGCACCTGGAACTGTAGGTAATTTTGTTGCCCTAGTAGAAGGAAACATGGAGAATAGTGCAAAACCACAAGGCACACCTTATTATGATGGGTTAAAGTTTCATAGAGTAATTCCAGATTTTATGATTCAAGGAGGTTGCCCTCAAGGAACAGGAACAGGAAACCCTGGTTATAAATTTGAAGATGAATTTCACTCAGACTTAAAGCACGATGCTCCTGGTAAATTAGCGATGGCAAATTCAGGGCCAGCAACTAACGGGAGTCAATTTTATATTACCCACGTACCTACTCCATGGCTAGATGGTAAGCATACCGTTTTTGGAACTGTTATTGAAGGACAAGATGTTGTAGATGCTATTGCACAGGGTGATGCAATAGAAAGTGTAGCAATTATTAAAGTAGGTAGTGAAGCAGAAAACTTTAATGCTATAGAGGCGTTTAGAAGCTTTGAAGGATCGAGAGAAAAAAGAGAAGCAGAAGAAAAAGCAAAACAAAAAGAATTATTAGATAGCGTTGCTGCTGGATATGATGAAACCGAAAGTGGTTTACGTTACAAAATTTTACAAAATGGAACAGGAAAACAAGCTACAAAGGGAGCTGGTGTTTCTGTACATTATAAGGGACAATTATTAGATGGTACTGTATTTGATTCTTCGTACAAAAGAAAACAACCAATAGATTTTAATGTAGGCGTTGGTCAGGTAATTTCTGGCTGGGATGAAGGCATACAGTTATTAAAAGTTGGTGATAAAGCCCGCTTTGTAATACCGTCTAATTTAGGGTATGGAGCACAAGGAGCTGGTGGTGTTATACCACCAAACGCAACGTTAATATTTGACGTAGAACTTATGGATGTCAAATAAATACGACTAAAAAAAGAAAAGAGAAATATCTATAAAAACCTTAAAATTCAATTTTTAAGGTTTTTATAGTTTTAATGTAGAATTATAGTTAATTTTGATAGTCTTAAATAAATTTAAGAACGTTATACCTTAATGTTTCTTAGTAAAAATAAATCTTCCCAAATTATAAAAAAAACAACCAATATAATCTGTATCTGGTCTTTGGTTTTTGTTTTTTTAGAAATAGGTTTTTGTTATATTTTTAATATCACCAATTATATTGAGGGGTATTACCTTGCATTTTTACTATTTTCAATCGCTTTTTTTCTTAACAAAGTCAACTATACTTTATTAGAAAGAATTCCAACAAATTGAATTAGATGCACTTATAACTTCTTCAAAAAATCTAAAAAATCTAGTATCTAACATTTTAGAATATGACAATGAGTTGAATCAAACGAAGTTAGTTTTTGCTGATATTTCTAGTATTTTAAAAGAAAAAGAACTTCTTTATGACTTTAGTGCTAAAGAAAATAAATCTACAATTACTACAGTAATACCTAATGAATTCCCAATTATTAAAATTGATAAATTTAAATACGACCTTATATTAAACAATTTAATTTCTAATGCTATAAAATTTACAGAAAACGGTGAAATTAGTATAGAAGTTAACTATAAGGAAGTAGAAAATAATAAGATAGTATTGCATACCTCTGTGAAAGATACAGGAGTAGGAATATCTAAATCAAAAATTAAACAAATTTTTAACGAATTTAGCCAAGCAGATAAAAATACTTTCGAAAATTATGGAGGTAGTGGCTTGGGCTTATTTATAGTTAAAAACATTATTACGAATATGAATTCAGAAATTCATGTTAATAGTGAAAAAGGAAAAGGAAGTCATTTTTATTTTGATTTAATAGTAGAAAAAGGAACGTTAACCTAGGATTACAAGCAAAAAAAAAGCGCTTTAAAAGCACTTTTTTTTATGGATAATTTTATAGTTAAATTTTATTCGCTAGCCAATCACCAACTTCAGAAGTTCCATAGGATTTTCCGTTTTCAGATAAATCTTCAGTTACAATTCCTTGTTCTAAAGCACTATTTACAGCATCTCTAATGGCTTTACCTTCTTCTTGAAGACCAAAGTTTTCGAACATCATTGCTGCAGACAAAACAGTAGCCATAGGATTTGCGATATTTAAACCAGTAGCTTGTGGATAAGAACCATGTATGGGTTCAAACAAACCAATATCTGAACCTAAAGATGCACTTGGCATTAAGCCCATAGAACCAGAAATTACAGAAGCTTCATCTGTTAAGATATCTCCAAATAAATTTTCGGTAATTAAAACATCATAACTATTTGGCCATTGCACAAGTCTCATTGCAACCGCATCTACAAACTCATAAGATACCTCAACTTCTGGATACTCTTTTTCCATAGCTTGTACAGTTTCTCTCCATAAACGAGATGTTTCTAGAACATTAGCTTTATCTACACAACATAATTTTTTATCACGAGTCATGGCTAATTCAAAACCCTTCTTTGCCAGTCTTTGTACTTCAGCTCTTGTATAAACACAATTGTCAAAGGCAGTTTCACCTTCATCTCTTCTACCCTTTTCACCAAAATATATTCCACCTGTTAATTCACGTAAAAAAACCAAATCTGTACCTTCAATTCGTTCTCTTTTTAAAGGAGACTTATCTAATAATGATGGAAAAGTAAACGTTGGTCTAACATTCGCAAATAAACCAAGCTTTTTACGCATTTTTAATAAACCTTGCTCAGGTCTTACTTTTGCAGTTGGATCATTATCAAAACGTGGATGCCCAATGGCTCCAAATAATACAGCATCTGAGCTTACGCAAATTTCATGCGTTGCATCTGGATAAGGTTCTCCCACAGCATCAATGGCTGCTGCACCTGTTAAGGCTGGTTTCCAATTAATTTCATGATTAAACTTCTTTGCTATTGCATCAGAAACTTTTACTGCTTGATCTATAACTTCAGGACCTATTCCATCTCCTGCTAATAAGGCTATATTTAATTTCATTTTCTGTTTTGGCTTTTGGCTCTTGACTTTTGGATCTTAGCTAAATGCTAATTACTAAAAGCAAATAGCTTTTTTTAAATAATATTCAACATTTTCTCTGTGGCTTTTATTGCAGATACTGTTTGATCTGAATCTAAACCATGAGTAACAAATTCTTTATTTTGGCTACTCCAAGTAATGATTGTTTCACATAATGCATCAGAATTACTTCCAGGAGGAATTCTAACAGCATAATCAATCAACTTTGGCAACTCTTTTTTACTGTGTGTTTTATAAAGCTTTTTTAAGGCGTTCATAAAGGCATCAAACTGTCCATCTCCTTGTGCATGCGCTTCATACAAAACACCTTCTACTCTTAACTGTAGAGTTGTAGATGGTTTTAAACCCCTTGCATGCCCTAAAACATAATTTTCTACAACTACTCTTTTTTCTATAGTGTTAGAATCTAAAACATCGGAAATAATGTATGGTAAATCTTCTTGAGAAACAACCTCCTTCTTATCTCCTAGTTCTATAATTCTTTGTGTAACTTTTTTTAGCTCATCATCATTTAAACTTAAGCCTAAATCTTGTAGGTTTTTTTGAATGTTTGCTTTTCCTGATGTTTTACCTAATGCGTATTTACGTTTTCTACCAAAACGTTCAGGCATTAAATCATTAAAATATAGGTTATTTTTATTATCTCCATCTGCATGAATACCAGCTGTTTGCGTAAATACATTTGCACCAACAATAGGCTTATTTACAGGTATTCTAAAGCCTGAAAAAGTTTCTACTAACTTACTTACTTTGTTTAAAGCTTTTTCATTAACATTTACAGAGACTTCATCACTCAAAAAATCGTTTATTACTGCAATTGCACTTGCAATTGGTGCATTTCCTGCACGTTCACCCATTCCATTTACCGTTAAATGTAAACCATGAGCACCTGCTTTAATCGCATTCATAACATTTGCAACACCTAAATCATAATCATTATGACCATGAAAATCGATATGTAATGTTGGATACTTCTGATGAACTTCTGCAATAAAATTAGTGGTTTCTTCTGGTGTTAAAACACCTAAAGTATCTGGTAAAAGAACTCTTTCTATATGTTGAGTTTGTATAAAATCTAAATATTGAAAAACATATGCCTTAGAATTACGCATTCCATTAGACCAATCTTCTAAGTAAACATTAGTTTGTATACCGTTTTTAGCTGCTAAGTCTATAGTAGCTTTTATATCTGAAAAATGTTGTTCTGGTGTTTTTTTAAGTTGATGAGTTAAATGATTTAAAGAGCCTTTAGTTAGTAAATTCTGAACTTTTGCCCCAGAATCTAACATCCAATCTATAGATTTACCACCATCAACAAAGGTTAAAACTTCAATCTTACCTAAAACATCTTCTGAAGCAGCCCAAGTTGTAATTTTTTGAACAGCTTCTAACTCACCTTTAGAAACACGTGCTGAGGCTATCTCTATTCTATCAACCTTTAATTCTTCTAATAAAAGTTTGGCAATTGTTAGCTTTTCTGAAACTGAAAAAGATACTCCAGAGGTTTGTTCTCCATCTCTAAGAGTAGTATCCATTATTTCAATATTTCTTACAGCCATTACAATAATTTAGAAATGAATTAAAATGGTCTTGTTTTGGCAAATAAAGAGATTTCATCTTCGATATTTTTTAAATAATCGATATCATCAAAACCATTTAACATATTGTCTTTTTTATAAGTATTGATTTCAAACGATTCTGATTCGCCTGTAGCAACTAAAGTAACAGTTTGTTTTGGTAAGTCTACTTTAATCTCTGTGTTAGGATTCGCCATAATAGCATCAAATAATGTATTGGCAAAGTTTTCTGAAACTTGTACAGGTAGCACCCCAACGTTTAAACAGTTATTTCTAAAAATATCTGCAAAGAAGGACGAGATTACGCATCGTAATCCAAAATCATATACAGACCAAGCTGCATGTTCTCTAGAAGAGCCTGAACCAAAGTTTTTACCACCTACTAATATTTTAGAACCTGCATAAATTTCTTTGTTTAAAGGAAAATCTGCCTTTGGTGTTCCATCTTGATTGTATCTCCAATCTCTAAAAAAATTATCTCCAAAACCAACTCTTTCTGTCGCCTTTAAAAACCGAGCAGGAATTATTTGATCTGTATCTACATTTTCAATTGGTAATGGATATGCTGTGCTTGTTAAAACGTCGAATTTATCGTAAGCCATTGTTTTTATGCTTTTAGCCTTTAGCTTTTAGCTGTTGGCAATAGTTTATAATTTTAAGCTAATGGCTCATTGCCAAAAGCTAACAGCCATTATGCTGTTAATATTGTTCTTGGGTCTGTTACTACACCTTCTACTGCAGATGCTGCAGCTACAAGTGGAGAAGCTAATAATGTTCTGGATCCTGGACCTTGCCTACCTTCAAAATTTCTATTAGAAGTAGATACTGATAATTTACCTGAAGGTATTTTATCATCATTCATGGCTAAACAAGCAGAACAACCTGGTTCTCTTAAAACAAAACCAGCATTTTCTATAATTTTATCTAAACCTTCTTCTTTTATTTGATCTACAACTTTATGTGAACCAGGAACTAACCAAGCAGTAACATTATCTGCTTTTTTGCGCCCTTCTACAATAGAACAAAAAGCTCTAAAATCCTCTATTCTACCATTTGTACAAGAACCTAAGAATACAAAATCAATTTCTTTACCTAGCATTGCATCTCCTTCATCAAAATTCATGTAGGCTAAAGACTTCTTGTATGATTTTGCGCCACTATCTGTATCATCAGAATTTGGAATTGATTTAGTTACGCCAATTCCCATTCCTGGATTTGTACCATAAGTAATCATTGGTTCAATATCTGATGCTTCAAAAGTAACCTCTGCATCAAACGCTGCATTATCTTCTGTATATAAAGTTTGCCAATAATTCATGGCTTTGTCCCAAGCTTCACCTTTAGGCGCTAAAGCTCTGCCTTTTATATAATGATATGTTTTTTCATCTGGAGCAATCATACCACCTCTTGCTCCCATTTCTATAGATAGGTTACATACTGTCATTCTACCTTCCATAGACATTTCTTTAAAAACATCTCCTGCATATTCTACAAAATAGCCTGTAGCACCAGAGGTTGATAATTTAGAAATGATATACAAAGCCACATCTTTAGGTGTTACTCCAACTCCTAAACTTCCATTTACATTAATTCGTAAACTTTTTGGTTTAGGCTGCATAATACATTGCGTAGACAATACCATTTCTACTTCACTTGTACCAATACCAAAAGCTATGGCTCCAAAAGCACCATGTGTAGATGTATGTGAATCTCCACAAACTATAGTTGCACCTGGTAATGTAATTCCGTTTTCTGGACCTACAACATGTACAATTCCGTTATTTTTATCTCCTAAACCCCAATGAGAAATGCCATACTTTTTGGCATTTTCTTCTAAAGCATTCAATTGATTTGCTGATAAAGGATCTTCAACTGGTAAATGTTGATTTATAGTTGGTGTGTTATGATCTGCAGTTGCAAACGTTTTTTCTGGATAAAGAACACTATTTCCTCTACTTTCTAATCCTAAAAAAGCAACAGGACTTGTTACTTCGTGAATAAAATGACGATCTATGAATAAAACATCTGGACCTTCTTTTACTTTACGAACAACATGTGCATCCCAAACTTTATCAAATAATGTATTTGCCATTTTTTATATTTTCATTCAAATTCAAGTTCAAAAATAAGCCTTAAAAGTTTTTTGTAACAGTAATCTGCACCAGGAAGTACTATATTCATTCATGTAAGCTATATATATATTATTGATTATTAGATGTATAAGTTATTTAAAAATACGATGTCTATTCTTTTTAAAGTACTAATAACCCAAAATAAATTACCTTTTACAAAACACAGAAAATAGCATCCAATCATATGTTTCATATTTAAATAGTATATTTAAATTTTTAATTTGAAACTATGAAATCTGCACAAGCTTACTTTGATGAATATGCTGTAAGTCATCAAAATAAAACCAACCAAACCATACATTATGTTTGTGTACCGTTAATATTTTTTAATGTAATTGGTTTGCTTATGAGCATTCCAACAACCTTTTTAGAAAATACTTTGGGCTTATATAATCCTTTAATAGAGAATTGGGCAGTGGTTGTAACTGTTTTTATTTCGATTTTTTATTTAAGATTAGGCTTTTGGTATTTTACAGAAATGCTTTTTGTTATTTTACTGTGCATCATAGGAAATTTCTGGATTAGTAACATTACTAACTTACTCTATGTTTCAATCGCAGTATTTGTTTTAGCTTGGATTGGTCAATTTTATGGTCATAAAGTAGAAGGTGCAAAGCCATCATTTTTAAAAGATTTAGAATTTTTATTGATTGGGCCTCTTTGGATCATTCAAAAACTGGGCAAAAAAAATAAGTAATGGTAAAAGATGAAATTTCTTTTGACGATTTTTTAAAGGTTGACATAAGAGTAGGAACTATTATTGAAGTGAATGATTTCCCAAAAGCAAGAAAACCTGCCTATCAATTAACCATAGATTTTGGAAGTTTAGGAACAAAAAAATCGAGTGCACAAATTACAGATTTATACAAAAAAGAAGATTTGTTGCATAAACAGGTTACTGCAATCATAAATTTTAAAACTAGGCAAATTGCTAATTTTAAGAGTGACGTATTAGTTTTAGGTGTTTATAATAAAGATGAAAAAGTAATTTTACTACAACCTAGTAAAACCATTAAAAATGGTGAGCAAGTATCTTAATTCTTAGGATTATTTAAAATTACTAAAGCACCTATAATTCCTGGAATCCAGCCACAAAGTGTTAGCAAAAAAATAATAATGAAAGACCCACAACCTTTATCTATAACTGAAAGTGGAGGGAAAATTATTGCAAATAATACTCTAAAAAAACTCATTTTTCTTTAATTGTTATAAAAATTAGACGAATATATTCTTATTTTGTTACATAAAGACGTTGTGAAATGTTTTCTAAAAAAAACGCAAAGCTTAAAAATTAAACTTTGCGATTTTTCTAATGATTCATTAATCTAACTATCATACCTCTACATTTTATCACCGAAGAAAATAGTATTCATTAATAATTTGTTAGTACCAAACCAAAATGCTCTAAAATTTGTATTGTCTGTAAAAACGATTACTTTACCTGTACCAAATCTATTCACTTTAAAGGGTACAGTATTAGGTATTATTGCTGCATTTTCTTTAGAAATATAACCACTCAGTAATGGTTTAGAAGTATATTGAATGGGATTATTATAACTATCCTTATCAGCTTTCATAAACATGGTTGAGTTTCTAAACAAAGCCAATTTATCATCTTTATAACCAAAGTTGATAGGATGAGACCTATCTAAATTTGCTTCAAATATAGCACCACCAATTACCTGAGCTCCAGATTTTAATGATCTATCTTCAAAAGAAACATTTTTTACAGAATCTCTTTTTGCGCTTTCAAAATTAATAGTAATCATCTTATTGCTAGCCAACCACCTCGCAGTATTTTTGTAACCAACTAAAACTCCACCATTTCTAACCCAAGTTTGTAATTTGGTAATTGCAGCTTTTTCTAAACCACTACTTGGAATTACAATATGAGTATATTTTGCAATATCCATTCTATTAAAATTACGCGTATCTAAACGTGTTATTGGCATATCAAAACGTTGATCAAATAAATGCCAAATTTCTCCTGAATCGTTACCTGCAACTCCATCACCAACAATCATGGCTACTTTAGGTTTTGTAATAGCTCTAAAATTGTTGCTTCCTAAATCTATACCATCATTTAAACCTGTGTTAACTGCATTTATATTGATATGACTTTCTTTTGCAACATCACCTAAAAAAGTGAACAGTTCTAAAGCATTTAATTTTTGATTTTGAATAGGTATAAAAATAGTACCATATTCATAAGATACACCTCCATTCTTAAAGTTCTTCATAGAAACTTTTGCTCTTAACCCTTTTTGTAAAATGGCATGTAAAGCTTTTGGAGCATAAAACTCATTCCAAGGCATTAAGTAACCATAATCGCTTTTAAAAGAAACTTTACCAGCTTTCATTTCTAGGTTTGTAACTTCATTACCAGCTTTAGATAAGGAAACATTTTCTGCATAATCTACATCAAAAGCATGATTAAATGTCCAAGCAGAAACGTCATAAAACAAACTATCTTTAAATGTGGTTCTTACATCAAACATAGCTTTTACTAACCTGTGATTTTTTTGATTCATAGGTATAACATAACTGTAACCTTTCTTGAAAGTTTTTCCGTTTTGAGTAAAATCACTTTTAATATCATGAACTTTAACCTGGTGCCTTTTTAAAACTTCTGCTAAATGAAACGTTTTTGCAGCATCTTTTTCATCACCAAAAACAATAGCATTTTTAGCACCTGTATTTCTACTTTCTTTATAAAAATCTTGCTGATATTTTAAAATCTTTAAACGCATTTTGTTAGCAGCTTCTAATGTTGAAAATGCTGCAGTTGCTTGATTTCTGATTGTGAATGGAAAAGTTAAAATTCCGTTTAAAGTTTCTTGTGCATGTCCTCTAGAACTTGCTTGTTCAAATAAGATACCAATACTACCATTTATGTCTGGAAAAGTAGAACCCTTACCATAATAAAAATCATCAAAACTTTCTTCTGAATAATACATAGAACCAATTTTATCTAAAGCTTTTGCATGATATGTGGCAATTTCTCTAGTTAAATCTTGATTCATTTGAGGCGTTAATGGGTTTGTTCTACTAGGAATTCCTGGCTGAAAAAAGAAACTAGAATTACTACCCATTTCATGATGATCCGTTAAAATATTTGGTAACCATTTATGAAATGTGGCTATCCTTGCTTTACTTTCTGGCAATTGCACTGGCAACCAATCTCTATTCATATCAAATTGATAATGATTGGTTCTTCCTCTTGGCCAAATCTCTGAATATTCCCTATCATTAGGATCTGGATTAATATTTTTACTTCTATTTGTATTTGCCCAATATGCAAAACGTTGAAGACCATCAGGATTAAAAGAAGGATCAAATAAAATAATAGTATTCTTTAATAAATCTTGTGTGGCAGAACTTGTAGAAGCTGCTAAATAATAAGCTACTGCTAATGCTGCATTAGAACCACTTGGCTCATTACCATGAATCGAAAAACCTTGATAAACAACTATAGGATTATCTATACTTAAAGAAGCATCATTAGTTGCATCAATATGCTGCTTTCTTATTTGCGCTATATTTTTCTGATTTTCTACAGAAGTAATTGTAAGTAATAGTAAAGGTCTCCCTTCATATGTTTTTCCTCTTGTTTCTATAGAAATCCTATCAGATGATGCTGCTAGAGCTTTCATATACTCTACTAACTTATCATGAGTTATGTGCCACTCGCCTACTTCATGCCCTATAATTTCTTTAGGTGTTGGTATACTACCATCGTAATTTTCAGTTGGCAAATAGTAGGACAGATCTACATCTTGTGCAGTGCTGTATATTGAAAATAATAGAAAGAAAACAAACAGTTTTTTCATTGTTATATTAAAATTTGGTTACCTAACAAATATAAGAATTCATCTACATAATTAATTAAAGATTATTAGCACTTTAAAACATTAACATTTCTAGGAAACATTTAATCGGTAAATAATGAAAAACCTAAGGAAATTTTTGAGTTAAATATTTTTAATATATTTGGTTAACCAAATTGGTTAACCAAAAAATTGAATTAGTTAATTTACCAGCTATGAACTACCAATCAA
>Ga0233438_10001702_pt1 | contig 23442 bp, 15 predicted proteins | sample SI_123_September_FD_182720 | JGI IMG/M metagenome (GOLD analysis project Ga0233438, IMG submission 182720) | Seawater microbial communities from Saanich Inlet, British Columbia, Canada - SI_123_September2016_10_MG | ecosystem: Environmental > Aquatic > Marine > Inlet | place: Canada: British...
ATTTTGCTTCTACTAGTTCTTCAGTTTACACGGCTACATTTACCCCTTCTGGTCCTAATGCAACCAAGACAATAGATGTTGCTGCCAACACATTTACCTATAGTGCTGGGAATTATAATTCTGCGGCTACTCAATTTAACTGGATTTATCTCGAAGATAGTCTTGGTGGCAGTGATGTAGAAGAATCTTATATCAGCATATACAACCCTATGGATAAAGATTACATTACTATTGAAGGTTTAGCAAATATTCAAAAAGCAAATGTTCGTCTGTACAACATTATAGGGCAAGAAATTTCAAGTAAAACCCTTCAAACAAGCCTCTTAACTCAAAATATATCTACAGCAGGGCTGACAAAGGGAGTTTACATCATAAAACTGCAAGTGGACAGCACTTTAATTTCTAAAAAAATTGTAATAAACTAAGGAAATAAAAAAGAATAAAGAATTAATTACAAGAGAGAAAGCACTTAAGAAAATGGGGCGATATGCAGCCATTACGGCACTTGGAACCTTTACGATACTCAATCCGAAAAAAGCTCAAGCTCAATAAACTCCGCCAGATCCAGATGGATTTGGAGATTAGTTGGATAAAGGGGTTTATTTTTTTGACATTAAAAACAATTTAAATCCTCCTCAAAATAGTTCGCCTTCACTCCCCTAGCCTCCACAAATTATTGCTGAAAATAATTTTTTGTTTTTGGGAATAATTATTTCATGTCAACTCAGACAACTTAGTGTTGGATTTTTTAATGAATTTATATCATTAACTGTAAGTTATAATTTAAGTTTCAGATTTTTAATCAAAAAAAATTTAGAATGATTTTAGTACATTTACAGTGCTATGAAACTAAACTTATCCACTACTGGGATTAGATTTACACGACATGTTTCCAACGACCAAACGCCATTCGAGCGTCTTTTTGAAATTTTTAAGGAGTTGATTACACACACTTCTGGTGACTTTGATGAAGCCATTGATTGGCTGCGTGAATTGGATCAGGAATATGGGTTAACCAATGAAGAATATACCATAGATGATTTTATCGAAGATCTCTTACAACGTGCTTATATACAGCCGAAAAGAGATGGTGCAGGAGACGATACTGGCATGTCCCTCACTGCTAAAACAGAAAAACTTTTGCGCGAACACGCATTGAAGCAAATTTTTGGAAAACTCAAAAAAGCAGGAAGCGGCAACCACAAAACCAAAAGTATTGGTCAAGGCGCAGACGATACAGGCGAATTTAAAGCCTATCAATTCGGCGACCCACTAGAGAAAATATCCATGACCGAAAGCCTTCGAAATGCACAAATACGATCGGCGGGAGTTGACTTTACATTACAGCAAGACGACCTTGTTGTGGAAGACAGTTATTACAATACACAAATGAGTACTGTTTTGATGATTGATATCAGTCATAGTATGATTTTGTATGGTGAAGATCGCATTACGCCAGCCAAAAAAGTTGCCATGGCACTGGCAGAGTTTATCACCACTCGATACCCAAAAGATACAATCGATATTTTGGTGTTTGGAAATGATGCTTGGCCCATTGCACTGAAAGACATCCCCTACTTGCAAGTAGGACCTTATCATACAAATACTGTTGCAGGACTGACTTTGGCTATGGATTTGTTGCGACGAAGAAAAAATAGTAATAAGCAGATTTTTATGATTACAGATGGAAAGCCAAGTTGTTTAAAAACCCCCGATGGCACCTATTACAAAAACAGTATGGGACTTGACGACCATATTGTGGATAAGTGTTACAATATGGCGCGACAAGCACGAAAACTTCACATCCCCATCACTACATTTATGATTGCACAAGACCCCTATCTTAAAGAGTTTATCCGAAAATTTACAGAAGCCAACAAAGGAAAGGCATTCTTTACAGGTCTTAAGGGCTTAGGCGAAATGATTTTTGAAGATTATGAACAAAACAGAAAAAAAAGATTGGGATAAATGAAAAAGAGTACGACACTTGGCGCACTAAAAAAATCGAATTACAAAAACCTATCCATTCAACAAGAATTGGCACAAAACCTTAGGGCACGATTGCAAAGTGGCAAGCCAACATTTGAAGGGCTTTTGGGCTATGAAAATACAGTGATTCCCGACGTAGAACGTGCATTGCTTTCGGGGCATAGCATCAACCTACTTGGCTTGAGAGGACAGGCCAAAACAAGATTGGCACGACAGCTCACGCAATTGTTGGACGAGTGGGTACCTGTAGTCGAAGGGTCTGAAATAAACGACGACCCACTAGCGCCAATCAGCAATTTTGCTAAGGCACGAATTGCTGAAAAAGGGGATGATACCCCCATCACTTGGCTACATCGTGATGATCGTTTTTTTGAAAAACTAGCAACCCCAGACGTAAGTGTAGCCGATTTGATTGGCGACGTTGATCCCATCAAGGCAGCGAACCTCAGGCTGCCCTATGCCGATGAGCGTGTGATTCATTTTGGTATGATTCCAAGAGCACACAGATGTATATTTGTACTGAATGAGCTGCCTGACTTACAAGCCAAAATACAAGTAGCGCTTTTCTCTATATTGCAGGAAAAAGAAATTCAAATTCGAGGGTTTAAACTCCGATTGCCAATTGAAACCCAATTTGTCTTTACAGCCAACCCTGAGGATTATACCAATCGTGGAAGTATCGTCACCCCACTGAAAGATCGTATTGGTTCCCAAATTTTAACGCACTATCCACATAACTTGGAAACAGCTAAGGCCATAACCCGGCAAGAGACACAGACAAATAAAGCAGTCCAACAGGCCATTCACGTTCCTGAATTGGCACGTGATATTTTGGAGCAGATCGGTTTTGAAGCCAGAAAAAGTGAATACGTAGATTCAAAAAGTGGCGTGAGCGCGCGAATGAGCATCACGGCTTTTGAAAATCTCATGAGCGCTGCTGAACGGCGTATACTGATGTCTGGCGAAAAAAACACCTGTATTAGAATGTCTGACTTTTTAGGGATTATCCCTGCCATTAATGGGAAAGTGGAATTGGTTTATGAAGGTGAACAAGAAGGTGCCGAACAGATTTCATTTCACCTGATCAATCAAGCTGTAAAAACCTTATTTCCTATATATTTTCCTGAGATCAAAAAACTTGAAAAGCAAGATGTTGCAGGTCCTTATGACCAACTACTGGGTTGGTTTTATGGAGATAACGAATTGTTTTTGGAAGACAGTTTACCAGACAATGTCTATCAAGATACCTTAATGGGTGTCCCCAACTTGAAAAAACTAGTTGCAACTCATCAAGCAGATTGTACGGCCGAAGAGCTGTTTTTTATGATGGAATTTTTGTTATGGGGACTGGAGGCAAACAAAAAGCTAAATAAATACAGAACGATGGAGGGCTTTCAGTTTAAAGATGGTCTTGGAAATTTGTTATCAGGAATTTAAACGCTGTTCAAAATCGTTCGATTTCACTCCACTAATCTCCACTGATTATTTCCGGGAATAATAAGTACACAACGTACTCCAATTAACGAACTTTTTCTTACAAGACCTTGAAAAGCTTAGAGAGTTTACAGAAACTTATAAAAAATAAACTCCTGAGCTTTTTATTTTTTCTAGTAATAAATAGCTCACAAATTTTAAAAACCCGGATTATTAATGCGGGTTTTTTTATGCTTTAAAATTTGATTCAAATAACGCTTTCTTATACTATTGGGTGCAAAAAAACCCTACTGTTAGCAGGGTTTTTGATGACTTATTGGGTTGCTTACATTAAGTCGTATTTTCTATAAAACTTAATTTGACTATTCCATCATTGCAGCAGCTTGTGCTGCTTCAATACCCGCAACCATTTGACTAGTATCATACATATGGTATTCTGCTGCGATTTTTCCATCATCGCCCCACATAAAACTAATATGTGCAGGCATGTTGATGGTTTCGCCTGTGAGCTTACTTGTTGCTATCCAATTAAACCATGTTTGCGTAACGGTTACTGCATCATATGCATCACCGCCTGGATAACTGGTGGTTTCTACCCAAGCACCTATGTCTTGTTTGCTACCCCATTGCATCTCAATAGAAAAAGTGTCATGTTGCGCTCCTAAAAGCCCAACAAGATCATCTAAAGAAATGGCCTCATTACTGTTTAAGAAAACTTGTAGTTCTGGAGACCAAAGGGATTTCAATCCGTCCATATCGTTGTTGAGATAATGCTGAAAATGCTGTCTTACGGCACTAGATTTATCATCATCAAAATTCACGACTACTCCATTATTTGTACACCCTAATACCATTAGAGATATAAGTATTAATGCTATTTGCTTCATTGTTAAAATTTATTTAAAAATAAAATTACAAATTATTGAATTAAATAAAAGTATAAGTTTAAAAATATAGCAATAAATGATGTCGTATAAAACAGAAAACAATTAATCAAATATTGAATCTGGTGTATGCAGGCAACAATTAACTGTTTTTAAAGAAGCTAATATTCGTTTAGAATGTAATAAATGAATGATTTGGATGTGAAAAATATCCCCAAAAACAAAAAATTATTTTTGAGGATAATTGTACGCCCCATTGAGCTATTTTCGAAACAAAACCTCTTTTTTATTAAAAATTTTGGTGTGATTTTTATCCCAATGACGTTTACTAAATTGCCAAATGTCAATAATGTCTCCGTTAAGAACAATTGTTTGCGGGTCAATGCTTTTTAAGTAATTATATAACTCTTCAGTACGAGCTCCAATTGTACCCAAATGTGTGTCTGAAATAACAACAAGCTGTACTTTTCTTTTCATAACCTAAAATTATAAACACAAAATAACAGTGGTCTTAACTGAATTTTAAATAAACAAGAAAATAATGTTAAAGAGAAGTGTATTTTTTTTAGAAATAGAAAACTAATTTCTTAAATTGGTGTTTAACTTTTATGTCATGAAAGCCTTATCTACACATCTCTCAATATTGCTGGTCATATTTGCTGCAAGCGCACAGCAAACTCAAGTGATTGGGCATAGGGGTGCTATGGGTCATGCCCCTGAGAATACGGTACTATCCGTTCAAAAAGCTCTTACGATCGGAGTTGATGGAATCGAGGTCGATGTCTTTCGGTGTCTCTCAGGAGAAATTGTTGTATTTCACGACAAAAAGCTTGATAAACTAACCAACGGTAGTGGAAAAATTGAAGAGAAAACGCTAAAAGAACTTAATGCATTAAAAGTGATGGGAAGTGAACCTATTCCAACTCTAGAAAACATTATCGATGTCATTGATGGAAGCGTTCAGCTCAATATTGAGCTCAAAGGAAAAAATACTTCAGCAGGTGTTTTTAACATCATGCTTAGAGCTGTTGAGTCGGGACGCTGGAAAATGAATCAGTTGTATGTTTCAAGTTTTGATTGGGATGAGCTGCAAGAATTTAGAGAACTTACAAATGAGTTTGGTATTGCCATTTTAACAGAAAATAATCCTCTTGACGTAATCCCGGTTGCTCGTGATCTCAGTGCCTTTGCAATTAATCCCAAACATAGTCATTTGACACAGGAAAAAATCAACTATATTAAAGGTGAAGGGTTCGAAATTCACACATGGACTGTAAATGAAAAGAACCGAATCGAGGAACTCATTTCTTGGGGAGTTGATGCGATTATTTCAGATTTTCCAGAAAAAATCTTGGTTGCAAAAAAATATCCCCAAAAATAAAAAATTATTCTTGAGGATAATCGTACACCCCATTGAGCTATTTTCGAAACAAAATGTTGAAACTTTAAATTACTTAATTGAAATAATTGAGAATAAATTCTTTGGTAAATAGAGAATAACCAAATTTATTTTTAAGATAATTGTATTCAATAATTATTTCTAATTTTTCATCTTCATTATTTGTACTATGAAATTTATATATGCAGAAAATTAATGCTACAAATCCTTGATAACTAAACTGGCATAAATTAATTGAAAAATTATTGAAGAAATATTCTTCCTTTTCTGAGTTTCCTGTTAATTTATAATAAAAAAGGCACATTAAATTATAGGTGTTTTTTTGAATTTTTTGATAGTACGATAATTTTTGTAGATTTAAATTATTTATTAAGTAAAACATTAAATCTTCGTTTTTTACGATTATTGAGTTTATAAATAATTCATAAGAGTAATCAATTGTATTAATTCTTTTTGAATTGATTCTGTAGTATTTGTTTAATATATGTTCAAGATCAATTTTGTTGTTTTTTAATAAATAAAGGGACAATAACCGACTACATAAAATTGGATTTAACTTTCTTGAAAAAATTGCTTCATATGGCAAATTTTTAAATTGTTTTTTATTTAAAAATTTACCAAACTCTATGATAGCTGAAATAAAAATTGTGATTTCTTCTGATAAAGTTTTTTTTTGAATATGTTTTGCCCAATCTATATAGTAGTAATTTAAACTTGAATAATCAACAAAAGTTAGAAATACAAAATTTATAAAATTTAGGTTGTTTGAAATTTTTTCTGGGACATTGCCTTGCTTTCTAAAAATTAGTCCGAGAGAGTTGCCAATATAAAGAAGTTCAGTATAACTAAAGTTTGAATAGTGAAGTTTTTTTAAGTTGAACAAGATATCTATTAAATCATAGTTTTTGTTGTAGTAAAGTTCACGCACAATCAAAATTAATATTTGTGTAAAGTCTTCTTTAGTTTAATCTGCGTTTTCAACTAATCGAATAATTTCTGATGGCTTGTTTCTATAAATAGTATGATATAGTTTTTGATGAAAATGTCTTTCCTCTCTGAAATGATAAGTGTCAATAAAGTGAGAATAGCTTTTAAAACCAGCATATTTTGATAAAGCATTAAGAGTTCTTGTGTTTGGTTTTGTCTTTTCAACCAACCCAAAAAAACGGCGCAAAGTATTGTAACTAATATTGATGTCAAACTTCTCAAGTATATAATTTGTAATAAACTCACAATCGCCACGATCTAAAATCTTACTTCCGTATTGATTTTCAATTTCTTTTTTTAAAATATCAATCATTTATTATTTATGTATCAATTATGTATCATCAAAAATAAATTAATAATATAATTTCAAAAATAATTCAAGCATCTAAATGGAGTTCTATGAATAAATTGGATTTCTTAATCGTCGTAATTTATATAATTTACATCAGTATAATGGCTTGAAGCATGAGTTCAATTACAGACAAACCGATTACAGCTTTATCGGAAGATCTTCTCTAAAATAGTTCGACTTTACTCCCTTAGCCTCCATAAATTATTTCCGGGAATAATAATTTATTCTTGGAAACAACTTTTAAGTAAAATAGTTAAATCAGACCCAAAATAGTTCAGTTTCACTCACCTATTCTATGTAGTTTTATTCAGAATAAATAAATTTTTATTTGGCTGGATATTTTTTATTTATACATTTCTAGAACTATTCTAGTTTTTAAAGGTCTAATAAAATCAAACTAATAGCAAATGAATCTTAAAATTAGAATTATCCTAATTGGATTGTTAATCATGTCATGTGATAACAATGAGTCTTCATCGCTAACTGATGGGGAAACTACAAATTGTGCAATAGGAACTTCTACAGCAAATATTTTGGTGAATATTGATGAAGAAATTTATAATGATGACGAGTCTGTTATGGCTTATAGTGAGTATTCATGGTCATCAGACGATACAAACAGAATCTTAAATGGAAATGGCATTCCAAATCATGAAGTAGGTACCTTCCCGAATTCAAATAATCCAAACAGCATTAGTGCGCAAAATGTTAGCAAAAGTTTTACACTTTGTCCTTCAATAATTTATGGAACTGGTCTTGAGGTGGTTGGTCCTGCCATGGCTATTGCGTATGCATTAAATAGCGTAAAATTTGATCCAGCTACTGCAGGTAGGTGCAATGATGCTGGCGAATGTAGTTTGGCTAGTGGAGAAGGAAACTGGAATATTGAAGCTTTAGGACATGATACTTTTGATTTTGGAGATGATATGAATCACGCACATGTTCAACCCAATGGTGCTTATCATTATCACGGAATGCCTGAACTACTTATTGATTTTTTAGGAGATAACGATGGCATGACCCTAATTGGATGGGCATCTGATGGCTTTCCTGTTTATGCAAGGTATGGCTACGCTAATCCTGAAGATTCACAAAGTCAATTAAAAGCATTAACAACTAGCTATCGATTGAAATCTCAAGCTGATAAAAATCGACCAAATACATTAACCGCTATTCTCGGCGGACCAAATGCAACGAATAATATCAATAAACCCATTCCAATGGGTGCATTTACGCAAGACTATGAATATGTAGAAGGGCTTGGAGATTTAGATGAATGTAACGGAAGGTTTGGCGCCACTCCTGAATTTCCAAATGGAATTTACTACTATGTTGTTTCGGATGATTTCCCCTTTTTTACACGTTGTTTAAAAGGTGGAGTTTAAAAAATGATGCCAATCAAGCACCGTAGCAAAAATCACAAACAAAGGTTTGTAGTTCAGTATAGAATATTTATGCTGCTTATCATTTTTATTTCCTGCGAAAACCAACCAGCAAACTCCTCTGAGGCATCAGAAAAATTTCAAAATACCTTACCAAACATTTTATTGGTCATTGCAGATGACATGGGAAAGGATGCTTTTCCAAATTACCCTGAAGGGCAGGAAAAGCCACAATTGCCAACCCTAAATAACTTAATGGCTGGTGGAATTACTTTCGATAATTTGTGGACTTATTCTGTTTGTTCTCCGACCAGAGCTTCCATATTAACCGGTAAGTTGGGGTACCACTCAGGTGTAATGGAAGTAGAGCAAGATATTTCATTAAATGAGGAGTCTTTACACGACTTTTTGAAAGACCAAACAAACGGTGACTATGATACAGCATTAATCGGCAAATGGCATTTATCAAATACAATTACTGATCCAAATTCCATGGGAGTAGATTATTACTCTGGCATTATTGGAGGAGGTGTGTCGTCATACACAAACTGGAATCGGATCACAAATGGAGAAAGAGAAAGAGTGGCCACTTATACAACAACTGAATTTTCTAATCAGGCAGTTCAATGGATTAGTCAAAGATCCAAGCCATGGTTTTTATGGCTTGCATACAATGCGCCACACACCCCTTTTCATCTTGCCCCAACGAACTTACATAATCAAGGGAATTTGTCAGAAGATGAGACTATGATAGAGGAAAACCCCCTACCGTATTATTTTTCTGCAATCGAAGCCCTTGACACTGAGTTGGGTCGAGTTATTGAATCAATTCCAAATGGTCTTGAGAACACTATTGTGATATTCTTAGGAGACAACGGAACGCCAAGTCAAGTTGTTCAATCTCCATATCGAACTAGAAGAGCTAAGGGAAGTATTTTTCAAGGTGGTATAAATGTCCCTATGGTTATCTCTGGATTAGGTGTAACAAGAAAAGGGGAGCGTGAGGATGCTTTAATTCAATCAACAGACTTATTTACTACAATTGCGCAAATGGCAGGTTCTGTTATTTTAGAAAAATACAACAGTAAAAGTTTCCACGCTTTGCTTAGGGAAACAGATGTTAACACAAGAGCATATGCTTATACTGAAAAATCAACAGATGGGAATATATGTTATACCGTTAGAGATGCGCAGTATAAACTAATCGTTGATGCCGATGGGACAGAGTCGGTTTATGATTTAAAAAATGACCCATATGAAAGAAGCAATTTGCTTACCAATCCATCGCCAACAATAAACGAGGTTCGGAATAGTTTATTTCAAGAAGCTTTACGAATTCGAGAATAAGGAAACTATATATTTCTTTCTCTTTAATTGATTTAAAAATTGTTTCGGAAACAACCCAAAAAGACAGACGGTAGAGCCAAAACACCTAAGACAAGTTGCTTACAATTTTAAACAAATCAATTCTAAAAAATTTCGATTTCACTCCCCTAATCTCCACAAATTATTTCCGGGAATAATAATTTATTCTTGGAAACAACTTTTTAGCAAAAAAGTTAAATCCTGCCCGAAATAGTTAGATTTAACTCCCCTAGGCTCCACTTTGAAGCACAGCTAGAGTGTGGATAAAAGCATAAAAAGCCCTGCAAATGTATTTGTATGGGCTTTGTTGGTTTTAGACACCTGGACTGAAAGGACAGTTTGCTGTATTTCCTAAAAGAGATTCGCGGGAACAACCCATAGTTAACCCTCCGACTCCATAAAATCAATTTTAGGTGTTCAATTTAAACACGGTAAAAACAATCTATAAAATTCTAATTTTCATTTGCATCTATTATGATGTGACTTGGGTTTGACTGATGCGATTATTCAAATAAAAACTATAATTCTATCAGTCCAATATCGGTGTTTGACTGATCAATTGCATTTCTGGAAGGTTTGAGATATCGTACTGGTATAAATCTGTATCGCCCACAATCATAGCATGCGGATAATCAATAATAACATCGTAGGCAAACTGAATGGATGAGCTATTTACGATGTTTGGTTTTGTTGCAATACTCACGTCGACTATTTTGATACCTGCTGTTCCGTCACAAATGATGAGATGGTTGTTGTAGATTCCCAAACCATGAGGATTATACATATCCTTTCGAGAGACTATTGAAAGATTTTGAGGGTCTTGAATGTCTATGATTTGAAGCTCATTGATATCGGTAAAACAATTGGTGCCTCCACGCAGCGTCATATAGGCATAGTTTGCATCTGCCACAACAGGGTCGCAGCTTCTCATATGTTCAATTCGGTTGATGAAGTCAGGGCTTGCAGCATCTGAAACGTCATACACAAGCATACCATTGACTGAACCGACAAACAGCAAGTCATTCCATTGAAATAAGGTTTCAGCCTGGGTTTGGGTATTTTTTTTGATCCATGGGCTCGGACGGTAATCACTTCCGATCTGGAAAAGAACCAACTCATTAAAGTTAATCGTGTATAAATAGCCATTTATCGGCAAAAACCGCGTCATAGAACCCGCTGTGCTTGTTAGTTGGACTCCATCTAAATTTCCATCTTCATTAGAAAGCAATACGTCTTCTAACGCACCATCGTTAAGATAACGATAGTCATACAAATTTCGTTTTTCACGTACGATTTCAGTTTGCCAATCCACAATAATCCCCTTGGTTTTATCGGGATATACCCGATATTCAATATATGAGTTGGGGTCTTCCCAAATCTCAACTGGAAAGTTCCAAAAGGCATCATAGTCAAATACGTTTTCAATAGTGAAGCCTTCTTTAAACTTCGGAGATAACACATCACGAATGTCAAACACTGCTAAAGAAGAAAACATATCGACATAAAGATGATCATCGACAATAGACATGTCCAAATTACCAGGGATGGAGAGAAAAGAAAGGTTTGTCGGATTTGAAGAGTCATTATGATCAACGATGTGTATTCCTTCCATCGGCTCGTTGACAAAAACATAATTTTGATAGGTAATAATTTTACCTAGAGACGTTTGTTCTTTAGGTTCTTCAATAACAACTTGATCTGCAAGTGTGGATGCGGTTTCATAGACTGGTGTAACATAGGTCACATCCACCCATTCTTCGTCGTTGATATTGGCACTGTCCCACTTGCAGGATACAGTAAAGAAAATGGCGATTAAACATAAGAGTTGTGGTTTCATCAATTCGTAGGTTTACAACAAATATACCAAATACCATGCCGCATTATCTGTAACAATTTAACTATTCTGGATACACTTCACGTAAATGATGAGCATTGATCAGCTTCTCAATCAAGACTTTTTTGATACGTTCAATTTCACGTAAACTGATGTCTGCCTCAGCAAATTGATTTTCCTCCGCTTGTTCTTCAATGATTTTTTCGACAAAGTTTGCGATTCCCTCTGCTGTTGGTTCTTGTAAACTATTTGATGCCGCCTCAACACTATCTGCCATCATCAAAATTGCAGTTTCTTTAGAATATGGCTTTGGTCCTGGATAGCAAAACAAAGCTTTATCTATATTTTCATCTTCCTTTTTCGCCTTGAGGTAAAAATAACGTGTAGGTGAGGTACCATGATGAGTGCGGATAAAATCAATTACACGGTCTGGTAAATTATTTCGTTTAGCAATTTCAATACCTTCCGTGACATGATTTAAAATCAATCGACTACTCTCAAGTGGATCAAGCTCGTGGTGAGGGTTATAGTTGGTGGATTGATTTTCACTAAAATACAATGGGTTATTCATTTTTCCAATGTCATGATATAAGGCTCCAACTCGAACGAGTAAGGCATTTGCATCAACCTCATTAGCGGCCGCCTCAGCTATATTTGCAACCTGTAAAGAGTGATGAAATGTACCCGGTGCCTTCTCTGATAGGGTTCGAAGTAGTTTCGAATTGGTATCTGAGAGCTCGAGAAGGGATAAATCAGAAACTAGCCCAAAAATCTTTTCAAACACATAAACCAAAGGGTGCACAAAAAGAATTCCCAATCCATTAATCAACAAAAATCCAAGATGATCCAGTGACACAGTTGAGAGGTTTGCTTCATATATCAAATGGAAAGACACATAGGAAATCACATAAGAAGAAACAATAAGTACTACAACCACAAAGAGATTGGCGCGCTTATATAAATCTGTGACAGACAAGGTAGCGATTGCTCCAGCTACGAGCTGCATAAACAAAAATGAAAAGTCACTCGGTACCATAAAACCAATGAGCAACAAGCCCATTAAGAACACAAAAAAGGCAAGTCGTGTATCAAAGAAAGTTTTGAGAAGCAATGGCACGATGCATAGAGGGACTATATACACAAAATTGATGTTGTTTGCCATGGCCAATTTGATGGCGGCTACCATGATTAAAATTGTTGAAAACACAAAAACCAACTTGGTGTTATTTTCATAAACCAATGGGCGATAGCGCCATAGAAATAAAAAAATGAGAAATATAATTAGTGAGACCAGAAGAGTATATCCTACAACAATTGACTGCTCACTGGAAGCCCATAAATCATTGAGGTATTCAATTTTCAAAGAGTTCAAAATTTGATACCTTCTTTGATCGACTACCTCACCTTGCGCAATGATGCGCTCTCCTTCAGCAACTATTCCACGGGTAGGAAGAATAAGCGACAATGATTCTTCTAACTTTTGTCTTGTCAGGATAGAGTCAAGCACAAGGTTTGACTCGATATATTCGTTTAAAATCAATCGATTGGAGGCGTTGGCAATGACACTGTCCAGAAGAGGACTTTGATTTGAAAATGGAAGAGTGTCATTGATTTTTAAATCTGAAAATATCAGTTTTTGTGCGCTGTTATCTTTAACGAGTAAAATTGGCTTTGTGCTTTGGACAGCAAACGAAGCATCAACAAGCCCAGGTGTGTAGAGGCTGGTCAGGTAACGATCCCATGCCCGCAATAGAACTGATGAGGAAATCGTAGTTCCTTGTTGTCTAATCCACTTTGTCGTTCGATCAGAAGATCGTTGTTCAGCTAGGGTATCCCTTATAAAGATAAGCGGGCTTTCTTGTTCTATCGCAAGACGTTCCGTAGTCAATTCCTCCTCTGATTTAGCAATTGGAAAATCAAAAGGAGCGAGTAGTGTTTCGTATGGCCAGGGCTTTCCGGTTTGGAAACTATACTTAAATCCTCCACTACGCGGAAATAGATAAACTAAACAGACCGTCGTGATCAAAAAAAGGATGATCTTATAGATGAAAGACTGGTGTTTGTAGAAAAATTGCATAGCTGTCTTGTCTGTCAAAAATACGTTTTCTCCTATTCTTTCGCCAATCGATTACAATTTGTTTGTATTTTTGGAATATGCAATATGGAATTTGCCCACTGAGTATTGTCCCTTTACGGGCAGAACCAAAAAGCGCTAGCGAACAAACTTCACAACTGCTCTACGGAGAATTTTTTACCATTCTAGACTATCAAAAATCGTGGTCAAAAATTCAAAATGAAGGTGATCAATATAAGGGTTGGATTAACAATAAACATTTTCAATTTATTGAAAAAAGCGTATACGAAAAACTCCAAGTTACCAAAAAGAGATATGCAGAAGAGTTGGTTGATTTTATCTGGAAAGGTGATGATATACTCTTTCCGACCCCAATCGGGAGTTTGGTGAGTTCAGCACTAATCCTCGGTCATCGATTTGAGGGAAAAGAGCTGGTTGAAACCAAACCAAAAAGCAGTCTTGTCAGTACCGCACTTCACTACCTGAATAGCCCTTATCTATGGGGTGGCAAATCGCCTTTTGGTATTGATTGTTCTGGCTTTGTGCAATGTATATATCAACTACATGGAATCCAGCTACCACGGGATGCCTATCTCCAAGCTGCACACGGAGAAACCCTTGGGTTTATTGACGAAAGTGAGCCTGGCGATCTGGCATTTTTTGATGATCATGAGGGAAAGATCACCCATGTGGGTATCATTATGCCTGATTACCATATTATTCATGCATTTGGGCAAGTGAGAATCGATCGTTTAGATCAAACCGGCATTTTTAACAACTCTCTCAATACGCACACACACAAACTTCGTGTGATCAAGAAAATTTTGTAGAAAGAATGATTTAGAAACTATTGCCCTAAGGCTTCGAGCTTATCTTTCGTCTTTTTAAAGTTGGCAGCATCGCCAATGGTGCCAAAAATATTTTTCAACGTAGTCAATGCCTCAACATTTAAAGGGTCGATTTCAGTAAGGTTTTCTAAAACTGGCACAGCTTCAAGAAACAGACCCTCTCTTTGCTTTTGCAATTGTTCGTATTTGATATTATCGGCCCGGGAATTGCCCAGTGAGTTCATCTTTTCAACCAACTCTGGCTCGCCGTCCAATATCAGTGCTGCCAGGTTGAGGTACGATGCACCGTAAGATGGATCTAGTTCAATGGCACTCTCGTAATAAGAGCGGGCTTTAGCTCGATCACCTTGCTCGGCTGTTATCACACCAAGATTGAAGTAGAGAATGTGATTATTCGGATCTTTCTCAATCGCCTCTTTCATCAAATCAGCAAACTTTTTCTTATCACCCAATTGAATGTATAAATTTGCCTCTGTAAGAATCAAACCAACATCTAAAGGATTTACTGCTCGAGCATCTTGAATTGCATCTATCGCCAAATCATTTCGTTTTTGCTGAACATAGATCAGCGCAATGTTTTTGATGATTTCTGGAAGTTTAGATTCTGTCATTTCCGTTCTGAAATTTGAATACTCTTTCAACTTTTGAAATAGAACGTAATTTTCCGCAGACAGTTCAAGCTCTTCTCCAGTTTCATTTTCAGTAGCATAAAACTTTTCAACCGAACCCGTATAATCTAGATCTTTGAGTTCTTGATAATAAGCAAGAGCCCGATCATAATCCCCTCCATTCACAGCACTAGAAGCAGCATAATACAAATAGTCTGAATTTTTCTCTTTGTCAATATTGTAAACCAAAATTAACAGTTCCGCAGCCTCGGCGTAATTCTCATTCTGATTTTCGTCAATCGCTTTGTTAACCGCTTCAGTACTAAGATTGTTCATCAATTTGTCGATCTCTGCTGTGTGTTTAGAAGACCCATGATCAGATTCGAGTTGCCTAGCAGACTCAAATGCGCCAAAAGCGGCTTTAAAATCTTTTTTACCGCCATAAATTTTGCCAGCTAAAAACTGGTATTGCGTCTGATATTTTATCTCCGAGCCCTCTACAACAGACTGCAGGGACAACAATTGATTCAAAGCAGTATCATAATCTTGACTCTCCACGAGTTTTCCTACTTCTTTTAGCTCTTTTTTTTGCCCATAAACGGAAAGAGATAGAATCAAAATAAAAGGAAAAAGGATTTGCTTGTACATGATATTCAATTTAGGTATATATATTTAAGATTCATTTTCAGGATCAGAAGTCATATCAACATTAATATTTTCAACGTCTTCAATATCGTCATCATCTTTCAGCACTTTTGCGACAGCGGCAATTGTGTCATCATCACGAAGATTGATTAAGCGAACCCCTTGGGTTGCTCTACCCATAACTCGGAGGCTTTCGACCTCCATGCGAATGGCAATACCTGATCGGTTGATAATCATCAAGTCATCGCTGTCTGAAACATTTTTGATCGATACAAGACTCCCCGTTTTTTCAGTAATCGAAATGGTCTTGACTCCTTTTCCTCCCCGGTTCGTCATACGGTAGTCTTCTAATTTGGATCGCTTTCCATAGCCGTTTTCAGAAACAACTAATATGTCAGAATCCATATCATTTACAGAAACCATACCGATAACCTCATCTGCATCATTTGCCAATCGGATTCCGCGAACACCTGAAGCGTTACGACCCATTGGTCTGGTTTTGTTTTCTTCAAAGCGAATCGCTTTACCAGATTTCACCGCCAGCACAACTTGCGATTGACCTGTCGTCAACTTTGCTTCCAACAAAACATCCCCATCCTTGATCGTAATGGCATTAATTCCATTTGATCGAGGTCTTGAATATTGCTCCAAAGAAGTCTTTTTTACTTGACCTTTCTTTGTCGCCATGATGACATAGTGGGTGTTAATGTATTCCTCATCTTTCAGGTCTTGCGTGCAAATAAATGCCATGACCTTATCATCTTGTTCGATATTGATCAAATTTTGGATGGCGCGGCCTTTTGATGTTTTGGATCCTTCTGGAATCTCAAAAACACGAAGCCAAAAACATCTCCCTTTTTGGGTAAAAAACAGCATATATTGGTGATTGGTACCAACAAATAAATGTTCTAAAAAGTCTTCATTTCTTGTCGTTGATCCTTTTTGACCAACACCTCCACGGTTTTGCGTTTTGTATTCTACCAAAGGAGTCCTTTTAATGTACCCCGCATGAGATATGGTAATCACAACTTTTTCATCTGGAATCATATCCTCAATGCGGAAGGAGCCGCCTACAAAGTTGATTTCTGATCGACGATCATCACCGTATTTTTCAACAACATGATTGGTTTCCGTTTTGATGATACCCATACGGCGATCTTTGTTGTCTAGAATATCCTTCAAATCTTCAATCGTAGAAAGCAGTTCGTCATATTCTGCACGCAATTTGTCTTGCTCCAGTCCTGTCAACTGGCGTAAGCGCATTTCAACAATGGCTTTCGCTTGCACCTCCGAAAGACTAAATTTTGCAATTAACTTTTGTCGGGCTTCTTCTGCATTAGACGATGCTTTGATCAATGCAATGACCTCATCAATATTGTCAGAAGCGATAATCATTCCCTGGAGGATATGTGCTCGCTCTTCCGCTTTTTTGAGCTCAAAAGTCGTTCGGCGTACAACCACTTCGTGACGGTGGTCAATAAAATGCCCAATAAGTTGCTTGAGGTTTAATAATTCAGGACGGCCATTGACCAATGCGATATTGTTTACACTGAAAGAGGATTGCAAAGAGGTATACTTGTACAGCATATTGAGAACAATATTGGGTACAGCATCTCTTTTCAGAATGTAAACGATTCTCATTCCATTTCGGTCAGACTCATCACGAATGTTTGAAATCCCGTCAATTTTTTTGTCATTGACAAGTTCTGCGGTCTTGCGAATCATTTCTGCCTTATTGACCTGATAAGGGATTTCAGTTACAATAATACACTCACGACCATCTACCTCTTGAATATCTGCCTTCGCTCGAAGCACAACACGACCTCTACCCGTGTGGAAGGCTTCCTTGACTCCCTCGTAACCATAGATAATTCCACCAGTTGGAAAATCAGGAGCTTTAACATGAGTTATCAATTCGTCAATTGTAATATCAGGGTTATCAATTTGCGCAATAATCCCTTCTGAGACTTCTTTGAGGTTGTGTGGTGGCATATTGGTCGCCATACCAACAGCAATTCCTGAAGCACCATTGATCAGCAAGTTTGGCACTCGTGTTGGAAGAACGGTTGGCTCTTTCAGAGTGTCATCAAAATTGAGCTGGTGATCCACGGTATCCTTATCGATATCGGCGAGCATTTCTTCCGAAATTTTTTGCATCCTTGCCTCGGTATAACGCATAGCTGCTGGGCTATCTCCGTCAATCGAACCAAAGTTCCCTTGGCCATCAACTATCAAGTAACGCAAACTCCACGACTGCGCCATCCGAACCATAGTGTCGTAAACAGAGCTGTCACCATGTGGGTGATATTTCCCCAACACTTCTCCAACTATACGTGCAGATTTTTTATAAGAACTATTCGAGCGAACACCCAAATCGTGCATACCGTACAAAACGCGGCGATGAACGGGCTTCATTCCGTCACGAACATCTGGCAATGCACGTGATACGATGACAGACATTGAATAATCAATATATGCCGACTTCATTTCATCCTCAATGTTGATTGGGATTAGTTTATCTTTGGTGGACATAAAATACTATGTGATTTAATAGGTTTTTAAAGGTATTGCTAATGTACTGATTCGTTATGTATTTGCTGATTGATATTTTGATGTTTTTAAACAAATTTATTAACATATTATTTAAAAAAATCAGTCAATTTTTATTCATTTTTCCATTGTGTTTCTATATTTTTTTTGTTGATTAGCATATGAATGACTAGATCATGAAGTCGAAAAAGAAAATTTAATATGGATGATAACTTTTCTCCGCGTGTAAAAGACGTGATTAGCTACAGTAAGGAAGAGGCACTCCGACTCGGCCATGACTTTATTGGCACTGAGCATCTAATGCTTGGCATATTGCGTGATGGAAGTGGCAAGGCCATATCTATTTTAAGTGCCTTGGAAATTGATTTAGATTACTTGAGACGAAAGGTTGAAATCCTTAGTCCTGCCAATTCTTCACAGGATCAATTGGCCAACAAAAAAAAGAATTTGCACCTAACTCGTCAAGCTGAACGCGCCTTAAAAACAACTTTTTTAGAAGCTAAACTTTTTCAAAATCCATCCATCAATACAGCGCATTTACTCTTGTGTATCTTGCGAAACGAAAACGATCCCACAACCAAATTACTTCACAAACTGCAGGTTGATTATGAGACAGTGAAAGATCAATTTAAATTGATTTCATCTGACGAAAGCGAAGAAATTATGGATATATCTATGTCATCGCCAATGTCAGAAGAATCAGAAGATGAAGGAAGTCCAAAAAAAAGTAACCCATTTACTTCAACAGACTCAAAATCGAATAAAAAATCGAGCACCCCTGTACTTGACAATTTTGGTAGAGACCTTACTGCTTTAGCAATCGAAAATAAGCTCGATCCTGTTATCGGTCGATCGAAAGAAATTGAGCGTGTCTCACAGGTTTTGAGTCGACGCAAGAAAAACAATCCTTTGTTAATTGGAGAACCAGGAGTTGGTAAATCGGCTATCGCTGAAGGACTCGCACTTCGCATTACCCAAAAGAAAGTTGCCCGAATTCTCTACAACAAGCGAGTCGTCACCCTTGATCTGGCAAGTATTGTCGCTGGCACCAAATACAGAGGACAGTTTGAGGAGCGCATGAAAGCTGTGATGAACGAATTGGAAAAAAACGATAATATCATTCTATTTATCGACGAAATTCACACCATAGTTGGCGCTGGTGGAGCAACTGGAAGTCTGGACGCTTCAAATATGTTTAAACCTGCACTGGCGCGAGGAGAAATTCAATGTATCGGAGCGACTACTCTAGATGAGTATCGACAGCATATCGAAAAAGATGGCGCACTCGAACGTAGGTTTCAAAAGGTAATCGTTGAGCCAACTTCTGTTGATGAAACCATTGAAATCCTCCAAAATATTAAAGACAAATACGAATCACATCACAATGTAAATTACACCGAAGAGGCAATTATGGCTTGTGTAAAACTCACCAATCGGTATATGTCTGATCGGTTTTTACCAGATAAAGCAATTGACGCTTTGGATGAGGCGGGTTCACGAGTGTATATCAACAATATGGATGTACCTGAAGAGATTATTGATCTTGAACAGAAACTCGAAGATGTTCGTGAAGAAAAAAATAGCGTCGTCAAGAAACAGAAATACGAAGAAGCAGCCAAACTCCGCGATGATGAAAAACGAATCGAAAAGGAACTGATCCTCGCACAAGAAGAATGGCAAGAATCGCAAAAAGAAAATCGAGTTACCGTAAACGAATCAGATATCGCTGATGTCGTTTCTATGATGACAGGAATCCCCGTCAACCGGGTAGCTGAATCGGAAGGCATTCGTTTGACAAATCTAGCTGATGAGATTAAAAGCAAAATCATTGGGCAAGATCAAGTTGTTGAAAAAGTAGTTCGTGCGATCCAAAGGAATCGAGCTGGCTTGAAAAACCCTAAAAAACCGATCGGCTCTTTTATCTTTCTAGGACAAACAGGAGTTGGCAAAACACAATTGGCAAAAGTCTTAACGACCACTCTATTTAATACTCCAAATGCCCTGATTCGCATCGATATGAGTGAATACATGGAAAAGTTTGCGATTTCGAGATTGATCGGAGCACCTCCAGGGTATGTAGGATATGAAGAAGGGGGACAACTTACCGAGAAGATCAGAAGAAAGCCGTATTCAGTTGTTCTACTCGACGAAATTGAAAAGGCACACCCAGATATATTTAATATGTTGCTTCAAATTCTTGACGATGGTTTCATTACAGATTCTCTTGGCAGACGAGTTGATTTCAGAAATACAATCATCATCATGACCTCAAATATCGGAGCTCGTCAGGTGAAAGATTTCGGTTTAGGAGTTGGATTTGGAACGGCAGCTATTAAAGCCCAAGCCAATGACCACACAAAGAGCGTTATTCAAAATGCATTGAAGAAAACATTCGCTCCTGAATTCTTAAATCGAATTGACGATGTTGTGATTTTTAACAGTCTTCAGAAAGAACATATTGCAGAAATCATCAAAATCGAATTACAAGAACTGGAAGGTAGGATTCAAGAACTTGGTTTTTCACTGAGTTTATCAAAGAAAGCAATCTCTTTTCTAAATGAAAAGGGCTTTGATGCCGAATTTGGTGCTCGTCCACTCAGTCGTGCCATTCAAAAGTATATCGAAGATGTTCTTGCAGAGGAAATCGTCAATCGTAAAATACCAGATGGTGCTTTGCTTCAATTTGATTGGGATGGAAAAAGTGAGAATTTAACTCTTTCGATTGCGCATGAAAAGAACCCTGCAAAATCGTAATCCACCGTCATTTTGATGCCAAATGTTTGGTTTCTTTTTTGACTGACATTATTTTTTAAAAATCCTAGCATATCAACCTTAAAAATTGATATTTTTGCGCTTTGCTAAGCCAACAGTTTGTTTTTGTGGCTTGTTCGCAGTGACCTAAAATATGATAATAGCAAAATTTGGTGGAACTTCAGTTGCCGATAGTAGCTGTATTTCAAGTGTACTAGACATCATTCAAAACAATCCCGAACAACAAGTTGTTGTCGTCTCAGCTTTAGGCGGCATCACGAATATGATTCAGGAATCTGCGCAAAGCGCAGCAAATGGAGATTTAAAATATCAAGGGATTCTTTCTAAAATTGAAGAGCGTCATTTTACTTGTATTAAAGAATTGATCCCTATCAAGGCACAAAGTCAAGTCTTGAGTCATATCAAACAACAAATCAACGCGTTGAGTACGCTCCACGAGGGGGTTTACCTCTTGCGAGAATTATCGCCAAGAACCAAAGATCATATGCTTGGCTTTGGAGAGCTCCTCTCCTACTACATTATCGCCAAAACAGCAATTGCGCGAAATTTAGATGTTGGTTTTGAAAATGCCAGACACCTCATTTTCACCAAAAATGATATCGAAAAAAATAGGGTTGATCCCCAAAAGACATTCGAATCTATCCGATCCTATTTCAAAAAACCAAAGCATCGTGTGACCATTGTTCCGGGTTTTGTTGCGAGTGATGAGGAAGGTGCACCAACCACACTTGGTCGTGGTGGATCCGACCTCACTGCAGCACTAATCGCAAGTGCCTTGGGTGCCAAACAGCTTGAAATCTGGACAGATGTAAGCGGTATGTTTACTGCTCATCCGAAATACGTCAAGCAAGCACGTGCTATAAAACAGTTGTCCTACCAAGAAGCAATGGAACTTTCACACTTTGGCGCAAAGGTGATTTATCCACCTACACTCCAGCCCGTCACCAAAAAGAATATCCCGGTCATTGTAAAAAATACATTTTACCCCGAAGACGAAGGAACACTAATTACAAATGAAAATACTTCGAAAGGACAGGCGGTGCGTGGCATCAGTTACATCGAAAACATTGCTTTGCTCACGCTAGAGGGAAGTGGAATGATTGGGATTCCAGGGTACTCCAAAAAACTTCTGTCCGTTCTTGCAAAAGAAAAAATCAATGTGATTATGATGACACAGGCCTCATCTGAACATTCGATTTGCATTGGGATTGAAAGTAGTATGGCTGCTCTTGCAAAAAAAATAATTGAAGACGATTTTGCCTATGAGATTGAGTCGCAACGAATCAATCCAATCTCCGTTGAAGACGAGCTTTCGATTATTGCTCTTGTAGGAGAGAATATGAAAAGTCATCAAGGGATCAGTGGGAAAATGTTTAGTGCACTCGGACGAAACAATGTCAACGTTAAGGCAATTGCGCAAGGGGCATCGGAGAGAAATATTACTGCAGTTATTGACTCATCCAACACAAAACAGGCGCTGAATATCTTACACGAAGTGTTCTTTGAAAAACATATCAAACAAATCAACCTATTTATCACAGGGGTTGGAAATGTCGGCAGTAAGTTGATTGAGCAACTTCATAATCAAAGTGAATACTTGAAAAGTCAATTGAAGTTAAGTGTTAAAGTGACAGGCCTTTCAAACTCCCGAAAAATGTTGACCGATGCCGAAGGGATAGACTTGAGCAATTGGGAAGACCAGCTCGCCAAGGGCGAAAAAGCGGATTCAGATGCATTTTTCCAAATTGCGAAAGGGCTTCACCTCCGTAATTCGATTTATGTAGACAATACCGCCAACGAAAAAATTGCGCATACGTACCCGCCTTACCTTAAGTCTAGTATTTCTGTGGTAACTTGCAATAAGATCGCTGCCGCTGAAACCTATGCGTATTACAGCAATCTCAAGCAACTAGCTCGAACCTATAACGCGCCCTACTTATTTGAAACAAATGTAGGGGCTGGTCTTCCAATCATCGATACCCTCAACCACTTGATTACGTCTGGCGATAAAGTCAATACCATTCAAGCCATCCTTTCAGGAAGTTTGAACTTTGTGCTTAATGAGTTCAACGAAAAAACAACTTTCAGACAGGTTGTTCAGCAAGCGATGGATGCTGGGTTTACAGAGCCAGATCCGAAAATTGACTTAAGTGGGGTTGATGTCGCACGCAAGATTTTGATTTTAGCTCGTGAAAGTGGTTTGGAAATGGAGCTTTCGGATATCGAAAACGAGTCCTTTTTACCAAAAGCTTGTTTAGAAACCAAAGACAATGACAGCTTTTTATCCTCTTTAGATGATCACAATGATCACTTTGAGAA
>Ga0233438_10001722_pt1 | contig 23237 bp, 38 predicted proteins | sample SI_123_September_FD_182720 | JGI IMG/M metagenome (GOLD analysis project Ga0233438, IMG submission 182720) | Seawater microbial communities from Saanich Inlet, British Columbia, Canada - SI_123_September2016_10_MG | ecosystem: Environmental > Aquatic > Marine > Inlet | place: Canada: British...
ATGCTACCAAAGTAATCACTCCGTAGATTAACCATTTAATCTTAAAGTCATCTACTGTCATCTTCAGCCCTACTAGTTCGTTGCCTAGTATGCGTAATGATACTTCCATCTTACCTGTATTGTCTTCTACCATTATTCATTACCTTCTTTTGTTGTTGCATGAGCATTGCCATCACGCACATTTTTTTCGTCTGCAAGACACTTCCATATGTCTCCGTCCTTATTCCAAACAAACCAATCATTTTCAAATTGCTCGTCTGTAACATCTATTAACTCATTAGTTTCATTTATTTGTTTTTTGACATACTGATTAGTTGTCCATATATTCTTTTCAGATCTTAGTAACCACGGAATACCAAGAGGCCTACCATGCAAACAAGACTGCCAGCTTTGTCCTAACAACCAGACATCATCATTTAGTAAGTTTATATCGTAGTTTTCATCTATAATTAAACGAGGATCATCTTTTAATTTACCATACAAAGCAAAATCAATACGTGGTTCTTCGTAACTAGCGATTATTATCTTTTCAATATCTGAGTTATTAAGAAGAAAATCTCCAATAAGATTATAATATGTTGATTTTGTATTGTCGTGCCAAGGATCTATAATAACTGCGTCTTGCATTAACTGCTCCATAATATACTACTATTTAACTATTTAGCCAAAAAAAAGGGCCGCCGAAGCGACCCATTTAGTTCTTATATTTTCAACTATTAGAAGCTGAAACTTAAACCTGCTGTTGGTGTAAAGTCTTCTGCGTCTGTGTCATAATCAACACCTACGCTTAGTTCTGCACCGTTATAGTTCATTGTATACTCACCACCTACGTGCTGTAGTTTGTTAGTATCATCACCATTGATATATCCTGTTAAGCCGTTTGTACCTACTGTACCTTCGTATGCAAATAGTCCTGCATCTGTATCATATGTTAATGCACCGCCAGCGTTTACTAGACCTAAGTCTATACCCGATACTGCACCACCGAACACTGTGTTTTCACTGTCTACATTGTAGTCCATTGCACCTGTGATTGCAAAGCGATCCATATCAATTGTGTATGCACCTTGTACGTTGCTGATGTCTGTTACATCTGCTGTCCAGTCTGTGAAGCCTAGTGCTACGCTTGCGCCGCCTACTGATGCTGTTAGTGATTCATTCATTGCTGGCTTTGCTAATGTTCCGTCAGCTGAATTTTCTGCATCTGTTTCTGGCATTAGGTTGTTGTCGTCACCAAATGCTAGTGCAACGCTACCTACTGTTGTACCAACTGTCCAGTTGTCTAGTGTTAATGCTTGACCATCTTTTACACTAAAGTCTAGATCTACTGATGCTAAACTGCCTGCGTCGATATTAAGATCAACACCCATTACACCGCCAGTTTTGTTAGCTGCTGTTTCAGCAAATTCTAAAGAAATTTCACCTGAAACAACTGGACCAAGTGCTGGTAGAGTTTCTTTTGTTACTGTTACCTCAGCTACTGCTGAAGTTGCAAGCATTGTGCCTGCTATTACTGTTGCGAGTATACGCATTATTATCTTCCTTTTATTAAACGCAAGTCATTTTGTGCTTGCAATATAGTTAATTATCATCCTTGCTCTAAATGTTAGCCTGATAACGAGCTAATTTTACAACAAAAATAAAAGAGTGTTGTAATTAAACAACACTCTTTACCTAGTCGTTCTGTTGCTAAGTGACCAACTCCCACTTACCTAATTTAGGCAGCTAAAGCCATTTCTGGCGCATAATTATCGTTTGCAATTATGAATTGTGACCAATAACGCAGTCATCCGGTTAACTCCACTTCACTTTCACACCTGTCGATCCTATTTCGACCCCATCAAAAACACACTAGCACTCTTATTCTTTACCCTATTTCTAGGTCCTCTATATCGAGTTATCATCTCGGGAAAGAGAGGTTATATTTCAAACCTAATGTGTTTGTGGTGGAGTCGCCGGGTACCGCCCCCGGGTCCAGTATGTGTCTACGTTGCTTCAACGTTAACAGTTTATTTATACACTATTATTTAATTGTTGTCAACCAAAAAATAGTGTTTTTGTATTGCCTGCTATAATAGCACAACATGTTACAACATGTAAGACAATCCAAAAGGTACGAAAAGCCAGTGCCTTCTTTACATCACTTTGTGTAATTGGAAGAAACTCTGGCTTATCGTTATCATCAATGCCAATTGGCATACCAACAGTTCTAGCCCATAGTTTAAGCCATCGCCGTTGACCTTGCATTACATTGCGTTCTTTTTATCTTGAATTTCTGCTCTGCGGGCTTTTGTTAATTTGCCTAAGTCGCCAAGTGCCTTACGAGCTCTTGCGGCTGCTGCCTTAACATTCTTATCTTCAAACGTTGCTGACTCAGCAAGATAGTTATTAAACGCTTGTACAATTTCTTCATGGTTGCTCATTATTTTTCTCCTATAATATGATTGTATAATTCTTTCCAGTTTACAACTTTTGTCATACCTTCCGGAATAGGTTCATGCATGTTAAATCCATGCTCAATTAGTATGGGCTTCAACCCTAGGTTTTGTCCACATACTGCATTAGATAGCTTGTCTTCGATCCAGTACAAGCCTGAATCTTTATATGGTTCTAGTGCTTCATCTTTATCTGCACCTGTATCTAAACAAACTAATTGTTCAAACGCTGTTGCGCCAAACAACTTCTCTAAATTCATTTTACGAAGTTTATATGCATTAGAGTCTAAACTTAAACTTGTAATGCAACGGAATACATATCCGTGTTCTTCGTGTAATCTCTTAACGTAATACATACTATCACGTAGTGCTGGTAGAAATCCAATAGCAGCACTTTCATTAAACTGTTTCACTAGATAGTTACCAGTTTCCTTTGTGATACCAAATCGTTTTGAAATGTCGTATAACTGATTAGCACTTTTTTGTTGTGTGTGCCCATGCTGTTCCATCCAGCAACAAAAAGCGTATTCCCAATTGAGAAGTACGCCATCTGCGTCAGTCAGTATTACTTTTTTATTATATTTCATGTAGCCTCTTTCTTGCCTTTGTTATATTATGTACTATAATAACATAGAAAGAGTGTGTTGTCAACCATTTGCAAACACTGTTGATTGTGTAACGCTTGTAATTTTAGCACCACAAGCATAGGTATCGTTTAATCTGCCTATTTGTTTGCCGTTTGCATACACATTTGAACTATAGGTAGTTAATCCTGTTTGGTGTTTCTCACACCCTGGAAATGTATGGTTCTGTTCTAAATCGCCTCGTCTTACAACGCCATGATTTTCCACAAATACATTAGAACTACCTTGTTCAGTCTTTATATCCTGTGGGTCTTTGTCACATGCAATGCCGTCATCAGAATCAGCATCGCCTACACTTACGTGAACTGTGTTTACAACATCCCCACTTAGTAATCTACGAGCTATTAAAGGCATTATGCTACATGTATCCCAGTTGTAGTTTGAATGTATTGGTTTGCAATCTCTTTGTCAGTCTTTGCCATCCAAGCAATTGCTGAACGATTGATTGTTATATTTGTATCAGATGGTACTGTAAACGAAAATGGTCCAAGTCCAAGTCCTTGTTGTCCTGCTACCATTGACATTGGCTTAGCAAGTGTAACTGTAGACATGTCTTGCTCTACTAACTTACCAAGACACTCTTCTGAATATGTCATTTTAAGTGTTACAATATCGCCTTCTGATACTTCTTTATTTTGTATTAACATTATAGTGTAAATCCTGTTCCGTTATAATTAGTGTCTTCTAGATAAGAACCTAGTTTATCGTACCCGCCGATGTTCTCTCCGTTAATACGGATTTGAGGAACTGAACGAGCGCCTGGGAAATTCTCTAATAGCTCTTCTTTTGTGTAATCAGTACCAAGAGACTTATAAGTGTACTCTAGGTTACGCATTTCACAAAGTGCTTTTGCTTTATCACAAAACGGGCAAGCTGGCTTGCCGTATATTTCAATCATAAACTAAATCCTTTTAGTGCATCCTTGTCTACGTCTTGCTTAATGCCACCAATGATATAAGACTCTACTTCTGTCTCTTGTGGTGCAACTTGTAGCCCAGAGCTACTTAACCAGTGTTGTGTCCAAGGTAGTGGGTTAGTGTTAACTGGTGCATCAAATATTGCTTGCATGCCTAATGCTTTGAGTCTGCGGTTAGCAATGTATTCAACATACTGATTCAACAGTGTTGTGTTTAGACCAATCATTGATCCGTCTTTGAACAGATAGTCTGCCCAGTCTTTTTCTTCTGCAACGCACTCACGCCACAGATCATATACTTCTTCTTGGCACTCTTTAGCAATCTTAGCCATCTCTGGATCGTCTTTGCCTTGTGCCCACAACTTCAATACGTGTGTGCTTAGTGCTAGATGTTGTGCTTCATCACGAGCAATAAGACTAATAATCTTAGCACTGCCTTCCATTAGCTTTAGTTCGCCAAAGCCAAACGTACAAGCAAAACTTACATAGAAACGCAAGCCTTCTAGAATGTTAACAGTCATCATTGCAAGATACAGTTTCTTCTTAACCTCATGTAGGCTACCTTCGCCGCGGTGATTGTAAGCATCGGCTGCTTCAGTAAACGCATCATAATGTTTAGTAACACTCGTTGCACGAGCAATAATCTTCTCGTCATCAAGGATAGTGTCAAACACTTCTGCAGGGTCAGCGTACACGTTCTTCATAATATGTGTGTAGCTACGTGAGTGAATTGTTTCAAAGAAGTCCCAAGTAACAATACAGCCCTCTAGTTCAGGAAGTGAAACATGCGGCAAAAATGCTAGGCATGGACCACGTCCTTGGACACTGTCTAATAGTGTTTGGTATTTCAAATTTGCAGTAAAAATATGTTTCTGCTCTGGACGGAAGTTAGCAAAGTCGGCTCTGTCTTTTTGTAGACTTACTTCCTCTGGTCTCCAAAAATATCCTAGCATTGTTTGATTTAATTTATCAAAAACTGGAAACTTGAATACATCGTAACGCTGTGTATTTTGGTCTGCTCCGAAGAACATATTTTGTTTTGTAAAGTCTACTTTTTCTTTATTGAATACTGTCTTTGCCATTTTCTTCCTCTGTATCTCTATGTATAATATAGTAACGTACTTATCCTAGTAAGTCAACCATTATATTGCGCATGCCTCGCAATAATCATCATACTCTTCATCTGTTCCGTTAAATTCTGTACGTTCAACTGGGTTTTCTTTTACGTTATCATGCCAACCTACTGAGTGTGCTGGTTCGTCTGCCATATCGCTTGGATCAGTTTTGTAATCATATGTATTTTGATAATAACTAGTTTTCCAACCCAGCTTGTATGTTGTTAATAAGTCTTTAATCATTACACTCATTGGAACTTCGTTGTTCTCAAAGTGTGTAGGATTGTACGACCAGTTACCACTAATGGCTTGATCAAAGAACTTTTGCATTACTGCTACGATATTAATATAGCCTTCGTTACTTGGCATGTCCCATAGTAATGTATAGTATTGCTTTAACGACTGATACTGCGGAACAATCTGCTTAAGAGGCCCTTTCTTGGACTTCTTAACGGACAAGTAACCTCTAGGTGGTTCGATTCCGTTGGTAGCGTTCGACACAACGGAACTGCTCTCCGAAGGCATCTGTGCGGACAATGTGCTGTGCCGTAGTCCGTGTTCTTTGATAGATGCCCGTAGACTGTCCCAATCATGATTTAACTTGTTCTCCACAATAGTATCGACATCTGTCTTATATGTGTCAATAGGAAGAATGCCGTCGCTGTATTTAGTGCGGTTAAAGTACTCACAAGCACCTCTCTCCTGCGCTAATTTGTTGCTGGCTTTAAGTAAGTAATATTGGAATGACTCAGTAAGATCGTGTACAAGTTTCCACGCTTCTTTGTCTGCATAGTTTGCTTTGTTCTTTGCAAGATAATGTGCAAGGCCAATGTATCCTACACCTAATGAGCGTCTTGCTTTAGTTGACTTCTCAGCTGCCTTAATTGGATAGCGTTGATAGTCAATAATCTCTTCTAATGCTCTTACTGCTAGTTCACATAGTTCTTCTAAGTCATCTAGTGACTTAATTGTACCTACGTTAATAGCACTAAGGATACACAATGCAATTTCACCATCTTCGTCATCAATGTGCTGTAGTGGCTTTGTTGGTAGTGTAATCTCTTGGCACAGGTTACTCATGTAAACTTTGTCTTTGAATGAGCTATGCGTATTTGCATGGTCAACATTCATAATGTAAATACGTCCTGTTTCAGCTCGCTCTTTAATCAACGCAGAAAACAACTCCATAGCAGGAATAGAACGTTTCTTAATGCTGTATGCACGTTCGTACTTTTCGTATAGCTCTTGGAATACTGCTGGGTCACCAAAGTATGCTTCGTATAATCCTGGTACATCGTGTGGCGAGAAAAGAGTTATATCGCCGCCGGATAGCAACCTTTCATACATAGTTTTGTTTAACTGAATACTATAGTCTAGTTTACGTACACGATTGTCTTCAGTACCCTTGTTGTTCTTTAGCACAAGGATGTCTTCAATCTCTTGATGCCAAAACGGGAAGTGTGTAGTTGCTGATCCGCCACGTACACCATTCTGTGTACAGCAACGTACTGTGCTTTCAAACTTCTTTAGGAACGGGACAATACCTGTGTGTGCTACTTCTCCGCCTCTGATTCTGCTATTGACGCCTCTGATACGTCCTGCATTGATTCCGATACCTGCCCTTTGCGCCGTATAGCGTCCAATAGACATATCGCTGGCAAAGATGCTATCAAGGGTATCGTCAGAGTCAACAAGAACGCAACTTGCAAACTGCCTGACAGGGGTCCTGACGCCTGCCATAACGGGCGTTGGGATATTGACTTTAAATAGTGAGGTCGCATCGTAGTATCTCCTTACATAGTGCATACGTGTTTCTGCTGGATAGTTAGCAAAAAGTGTTGCTGCAATCATCATATACATATGTTGCGGAGTTTCAAACAATTCACCTGTTGAACGATCCTGTACTAGGTACTTATCAACTACTTGACGCAAGCCTGCATAGGTAAAGTTCTCATCACGCTTGTGATGTATGTAACGGTCTAACGTTGCAATCTCTTCTTCAGTGTAACTGTCTAATATTGCAGGGTCATATAGACCACGTTCGATATTCTTGTTGATCATATTAATTAAAGGAACAGAATCGTATTGACCAAAAACTTGCTTATATAAACCATAACTTAGTAATCTTGCTGCCGCATACTGGTAGTTAGGAGCATCTAATGAAATAAGATCGTTTGCACTTCGAACTAATACTTCTTGTATTTCGTGTGTAGCCATACCATCATAAAATTGTATGTTTGCATTCATTTCAATTAGACTGCTACTTACACCAGCAAGCCCTTTACAGGCTTCTTCTACTACAAAGTGTATTTTATCAATATTTAAGTGTTCTTTTGTACCATCACGTTTGACGATAATTGTTCCATTGGACATTTTTATTCCTTCTATTTTAATTTAATATTTATTGTAGTGGGGGCATTGAGTACTCAAGTTCCGATGTAAGACTTTTTGGTAGTTTATCTTTTGCAACATGGGTATCTCCGTGAAATCCGATCACTCTATCGCCCACGTATAAAAGATAATATGTAGTGGATGTTTTCGGATCTTGTGTAATATGTATCTCATAATTGACTGGGGATAACACATCAGTTAACTGCAAGGTGTAACAAATTGCAAGAATCTTTACGAAGGCACAATAATTATTTTCCTCTAAAAGTTCCCAGGGGTTTGGCCAAGAGTCTTGTGTCCAAGCATCCGCAGCAATTGAATTCAGCGGCGCTGTTTTGTAAAACTCTATTGTGTCTTGTATCGGATCGAGGCTGGTTTCTAATTGACTACGAAAGTCATGCCAGAGTTGCAGCCGCTCCTCATATTTTTTATCAAACATTTATACCTTAGTTTTTACAGTATAGTAAAAGTTAGCGTCATCATTACTAGTAGAGTTTAACACATTAATGGCCAATGTGTCAAGTTCTGAATTGCCATCTTCGTCTAATAATTCTGCCTGAAGTTTTAGATATTCTTCAAATTGGCTGTCGCCTATAAAATCGTACTCGTCAACCATGTTTACTCTGTTAGTAGTTGGGTTGATAGTAACAAATAGTTTCCCTTGGCGTACTGCATCTACTTGATTACTTACATACAAGTAATCAACTTCATAGGATTTTTTGTCGTTACCCGGAAGTCTAAATAGTTTTTCGTAAGCACCGTAGGTTGTTACATAAAGTTTGTTTGCGTAACCTTGCTCAAATATTGCATGTCCTTCTAGTTCCGGAACATACGGAGCAATGTTTATGTAGCTTTGATCATAACCTAAAGCTGCTGTTCTTTTGAATACGTCATTGTTAGAATGGTTACCATCTGATTGGTAACGTAGTATACTATATGTTGCATTAGCATCTGTGCCTGCATCATTACCTACGTTTCCATATTGGTTTGACTCACTTAGATTGTTTGTGCCTTTGGTAATCCAAATACCGTGTCTATCAATGTCATCAAATTCACACATTGTAAACACGTTATCACTTGGTCCAATTTCTTGTCCTGGTACTGCTACTGCTTGGGAACCAAACTCAACTCCGTGTCCAAGTGTCTTGAAAGAACAATTTGTAAACTTATTGTGTTTAATATTATACTTACAACGTACTCCAAAGCCAAAGCCGTATAGTGTTATATCATTAAATGTATTAAAGTTACTGCTTACTACAGTATTCTTAGACTTAATTTCAATACCAATATCAGTATCAACATATGTACTATCGCCAGATGCTCTTGTTCCGTTTAACATAATATCACTAAACACACTGTTCTTACAACTACTTAAAGTTATTGCAGGATTGTCTGTTTGCATGTCAATACTAAAGCCCGACAAGTGAATGTGTTGCGGCTGTGTTAATGTAGTTGTAGCATTGTCTGCGGCTTCACTATCACTAGGTATAATGTAGTCGCCACTTATGCTATCTGATCTTACAGTTACAAATGCTGTATGATCACCATACTTGACAAAGCGTGTCTTTTCTTTACCTGCACCTTGAATTGTTACGTAAGGAGGCAAATAAATTGTATTGCTTATTTTGTATGTACCTGGCTCAAAATGTAGAATAGTTCTACTTCTTGTTTGTCCTTTGTAGTTGGCAGTGTTTAGGAACAACTCATCAATTGCACGTTGTATGTTGGCAGTAACGTCATTTGCTTGATCACCCATTGCTCCAAAAGAACGTATAGATACTCTGTCGTCTAGTCTTTCACCCAGTGAACGCATAACAGGAGCGTTCACATCAGCGGCTGTTTGTACTATGCCTTGCTTATAAACATAATCATCTGCTAGGTTAAAGATGTCTTCTTTATCTGTTAATAATCTAGTGTTGCCTACATAAGGTGCACCTTCGCTAACTGCTCCGTTACCGATATATAAGTTTTGTGTGTCTACTGCCCATCCAAGCTCACCTGATGCAAGTTGTGGAAGTCCTGTTCCTGCTTGCTCTCTGCCTCGACGTATCTGTATTCTTGAAATTGAAACTACTGCCACGAGTATCTCCTACGCTGTTATTGTAGTATTTAGCCATTCTTCTCGTAGTACTGGCGACACCTATTCCACCATTCTTGTTCCCACTCTGCAAACTCGTCTGGCCATAGATCAAACTGCTGATACTCTAACGCACGACTACACATAAAGATATGTCCTTCACGTATGTCTGTGCCATGCACTTCGTTGTGACCTAATGCATATGCTGTAAGTTGTAGATAGTAGTCTTCTACCCACTCAGGCTTCTTGGGCTTGTTGGTTTGCTTGAAGTCCATAATACAAGGATTGCCTTTGTATTGTCCTACCAAGTCAGTCGTGCCTGCAAAAATGCCAGGAACATAAAGCGGAACTTCACTGCCCCATATCTCATCTACATCGCCCATTGCTTCGTCACGTATAACACATGCCATCTTGTAGGCTTGCTGTGCGTACGGATTACTACCTGCTGACTCTGTCCAAACTCCGTTGTCAACATAGTCTTCAAGATACTTGTGCATACGTGTACCTACGCCACTTGCTTCAGTTACGATCTCTTGTGCTTTCTTTTCACCTACACGTTTCTTCCATGCAATAAGATGCGACATATCTTTAGTACCACTAAGGATTGTTGTTACACTTGCTACGGGTGGACCACCTGGGGCAGCATATCTGCGCTTGCCTCCAACTTCGACACGCTTTAGTTTTTCGTATTTGTATTTTTCAATAATCAAACTCATACATCTGTCTCCGTATCAAATCCAGGACGTTCAGTAAAGTAAGGCTGCTGTGAAAACGGATCTGAAAAGAAAGGATCTACTGTACTAAACGGATCGTCAAAGCCTTCTACTTGTGTTACTTCAGGTACCATTTGTGTTAGCATTTGCTCTGCGCCGTGCTTCAGTGTCATTGTACTACCTGCACATCCTGAACATGCTCCGCTCATTTCGAGCATTACTATACCATTATCAAAGCTGCTAAAGTTAACTTCTCCGCCATGCTGCGCTACCGCAGGAGTAATGTAATCATCTAATACTTGTTTAATATTTGTTACTATTTCATCTTGAGTTCGTGTAGTCATAAGGTCTCCTAAGTGTTATTACTATAATAACATCTTAAAGTTTATTTGTCAAGTTTTATAGACTGGCACCAACATCTGTAGCGTTCTGAGCCATTTGTCCTACTGGATCGCCTGGTGCGCCGGGGTTGCCTGGAAGTCCAGCTACATCATCTGTTTCGCTAGATTTCAGTTCAATTGTTTGCTGATCAAAGTTCTTAACTAATGCTTGTAGTTTTGGATCAGCATCGTATGCTGCTTTGAAAACATCATAGGTAAACTCTCCTTTGCCAAGATTTGACATCAGCTTATCAAGTTTTTCAATTGATAGTTTAAATTTTTCTTGTGACTTTAAATGAGATAGTATTTGAAAGATGCCGGAAGAGTCGACACCTTCATTTACTTTTTTTTTGAATGGTCTACTGACTCACGCTTTTCACGGCCTGCTTCTTCTTCTCCGCCTGCTGCTGCTGCATCAGCGCCTAGTCCATCATCGTCACTAGTTACTGGATCCATGTCATCCATGTCGCCCATGTCGCCCATGTCGCCATCAACAGTTGGTTCCATTGCTGGATCTTCTGCGCCCATAGTGTCAACTGGTTCACCTTCGCCTGTTAGCATGCCAACACCTTGAGTAAGAGTCTCACGTGTTGTTTCCATTACACCATACATTGCTTCTAGTGACGGCTTTAATAATGCAGTAAATGCTTCACTCTGCTCACTACCCATTTCATCACGGATAGCATCTGCTAGTTCTAACATTGACTCTGTTTGCATTTCAGCTGTGTCTTCCATCCAACCTGTAACTCTGTCAACCATATCTTTAGCTGCCATTACAAGTTCTGCTGAGTCTTCAGCGCCTTCTGACATTGTAATTGCTTCGTCAATTGATGCAATAATATCATCTGGACGTTCAACAATTTCTGCGTTTATTACGTCTAAGAACATTTTGTCCTTTGTGTACTGTTCACTTCTAACGGAGTCAAATGCTTCTGTTGTCTCAACGTTAAAAACTTTAGTACGTAGTTTGTTACGAGCATCTTGTAGTTGCTCAGTTGTAAACTTATCTAATTCTATGCGGGAGCCAAAGCGTTTTGCTAGGCTCTCGTTCAGCGTCTTCGCTGTTACTGGTTTTGTAAATTCTCTAATGTTCATTGTCTCTTCCCAAATGAATGTGCTATATGTTATTTATCACAGACCAAAAATAAATTTGTCTAATTTGTCTTTTGCACCTTGTGATTCTGCTATTGCGATGTCATATCGTATACTTCTTGACGAAATTACAAAGTCATCGTTACTTTTTTTGATGACATTCTTATAAAATCTAGCATCATTTACATGTTTTTGTATTGTGCTATCTAATTTAAGCATTTCATCTAGTTTATTGTGTCCTGTTGCAAGACTTTTTGCTATTGCTATTGCACTTGCTTTACAGAATGTCCTAGCAATTTGTTTGTTCTCTTTACAACAGTATACTAGATATCCACTATGTTTGCTTTCACGTATAATATATTGCTTGATCCGTATACTGTTACCTTTTTGCACAGGCAAAGGCACGGCTTCAAGTCCGTTATGAATAATTTCTTCCAAGTCGTGTATTAGTTGTTTGTTATTCATTTCTCACCACAAAAGTATATCCGTCATGTTGTACTTTACTTATGAGACTCTTGTGATGTAATGATTTAAGAATGACTTGTTCCCTATCGGTAAAGCTAGACAAGGGAACAGGCTTTTCAAGGGTTTCAAATAACCCTTTTTCTTCATTGGACATCCAAATTTCAAAAGTTTGTACTAGCTCATTTATTTTCATATTATTTCATCGCAACCTTGTCGCCTTGTTTGATCGTTGTCTTAGGATCTTTAGGACCACCTGGTTGTTGTGTTTTGTTTAATTTAACTTTGCCACTTGCATCTTTGCTTAGGGCATTAGGATTCTTTTTCAAATCAACTGTAGTTTTTGTACCGTCACCATGATCAATCTCTGCTGACTGGCCTGGCTTTACTGCTGTAACTTTTGATATACCTGGTGCTATTTCATTCATTTTCATTTGATTTTCTTCCTTGACCGTTTTGCATTAGGCTTAATAGTTCTGCGTCCTGTGTTTAGTCTTGACAATTTGCGTGACGCTGCGTTTGTACGCTTAGTTCTGTTTATCTTTATGTTAGTCGTCTTGCCTTTTCGACGTCTAGTTGCTTTCATTGTTTGTGCTTTTTTAGCATTCATTGGTGCTGTACACGTAGCAGCCTTAGCAACAATTCTTCCTTTACGTGTACCTGATGTACAACGAAACTTCTTTACAACCTTGTTGCCGCTTTTGCCAAATATTTGTGTAACGCCTTCGTCGACAGTTTCACAGTTACATGGTTCTGCATAGCAGCCACCACAAACCCATTCTGTAATAAGTTGGCGCAACTTCATATCTAGCGCCTCCTTGCTTTATTAAGAGCTTGCACTCTACGTGATGCTGGATTAATACGTTTAGTCTTCTTAGCCTTACGTGCCATGCGCTTGCCTAAACGTGCTTTAGTCCTTTTGAAAGCAATCTTTTTCTTTATATCAGGCGCCGCAAAACATTGTGCCATCTTTGCAACAATTCTATTCTTGCGTGGACCTGCACTACAACGATACTTGCGTACAACCTTCATGCCTGATCTGGCCCAAGTTTGCGCTTCTTCTAATTCTTCGGGGGTATGTAGCTCACGTAATAACATATAGTTATTTATCGTTGAGTTAGCCAGGCACGTTCATTAAGATAACAACAATAGTAGATAGTAGTCCTGCTACTATAGTTCCGGCTGCACCAATGATTACTTTAGTCATTGACTGCTGACCTTCTGTAATACTTGTATGAACGACTGATAGTTTTTCTTCAACCCGAGATAAACGCAATTCCATCTTCTCATAGCGTTCTTGGCACAAATCTACATGTGCTTCTAGGTTTTCTTTTTCTAAGTTAGTGGCACCAGCCATTATTATCTCCGTTCATTACGTGTAAAGGTAAGCCTTGATGATGTAAATAATGCCTGGTAGTTTTTATGCTACAGTATTATTTATCACTTTCTCGAATATAATATTCGTTGATTGCTTGTTTTTGGAGATAAATGCTCTATTATCTTTATCTTTAATAGTTTCATTTAGATCTCCAATTACTGGCACAATATGAAAATCATCTATTAACATAGACTCATCTAGACCATCTGCATAATCAATATCAAAATAGAATGTCCAAACTTTATGTTTACCTTTGTACTTCTTACCAAACCCTAATTTATCAACACTGACTGTTTGTATAGTAGGTGCTTGTTCAAACATAGGATTTACTCTAAGTCCTAGTGTCTGAATCATAGTTAGAAAGTTTTGCTGTTGCATTATTTCATAACGGTCTTCGCCTCTACGAGCATTTGTCTGTGTTACATCGATAAGGGTTTGAACTTTAAATCTCATACTATTACTTATAGCCACAAAAAAAGGCCCACTTAAAAAGTGAGCCCTTTGTGTGACGCCTGCCATTACGGCCGAATCACGTTCCTAAAGGTAGCTAGGAATTCTTATGCTAAGTCGCCTGCTGTTAGTGTGATAGCTGCTACAGTTGATGTTACACCTGTTGCTGTGTCTACTAATGCTTTAACTGCTGCTGCTACGTCTATGTCAGTGTTAGCTGAAACATATGCGTTTGCTGTTGCTGAGTCAACCATTATACATACAATGTTGTTAGCTCTTTCGCCAACGTGTACAATGCTCATTTGTGTTTGAATTGCACTAATTGCTTTTGAAAGGTTACCTTGTGTGAACGCTGCAATGCCGTCTGCTGATGCTGTATCTGCTGTTGCTACGTTTGTTCCTGTAATCTTAAGGATGATTGGATCGTAACCGTAAAAACTACCTGCTACTGTTAAACCGTTTACTTTTGCTGCTGTTGCCATTTTATTCTCCTAATGTTTTCTCTAATGGCAAGTTCATTCTCTATGAACTTGTTATATATTATTTATCATCTGCGGCAAATATAATGTTCTATTTGCGCTGTTTTGCTCTCTTATGCAGTGTTCTTAGATTTTGTACATATGCAGGCCCTGCATTTACTATATCGTCAATCATCTTAATAGCTGGCAAATAGCCTTGTACCATATTACTACTAGCTGCTTGTCCGTTCTTTGCACTGTCTAAAAATCTTCTAGTTGCTGCAAGATTCTTGTTACCAACTAGATATCTATACAAACCTATTTCAGTTGGATTTATGCTTATATCAGGAACACTTACTGTTGGCTCTGGATCTTTAACATTAGACTTTTCTAAGTTCTTAAATGCTGCAAACTTTTCAAAGTCTTCAATAAAGTCTGAGCTACGTAGTTTTGCTCTAATTGCATATATCAAACGTGTTGCAACACGTTTGCGCTCTTGCAAGTTAAGTGACGGCCAATATGCAATGTTTCTTCTAATAAACTTATAATCAGCATTTGTTATGTTAAGACCTGCTTCTAGTTTAGTAAACAACCCTGCTGAGTTCTTTGCAACACCGTTCTTAAGATCGTTGATATACCTGTTAAGATCTTGTACAGGAACTCGTGTTACTTTCTTTAGCTTCTTAGCAGCACCAGGATCTTTAAGTTTGTCCTGTGCTTTTTCATCACCTACAACAAAATAGATAAAGTTGTATAGGTCTGAGCCCATTGCTCTGTAATACTTGTATAGTTCAAAGCCTGCTGTCTTTCGAGCATACCTTTGTACATATCCTTCAAAGTCTGGATATTGACGCATTAGGTCCATTGCAAGTAAAGTAAGATACATACGTTCGCAACAATCTGTATAAGTGAGCTTCTTAGCACCACTCATATCTCTAGTCATTCTTGCTTCTTGTAGTCCTTTAATAAAGTCCAAGTTTATTTTCCTTTAGCAAATGCTCTTGCTTTACGATCTGTGTCTGCATCACTAGGTGCTGCAAAATCATCACCGTCTTTATCTTGCTTTGGGTCATACTTTGGTTGTGCCATTGGCTTTTGTTTTTGTGTGAAAGCAATTAACTGTTTAATTGTTCCTTCAGTCTCACCTGACTTGTTAGCAAGGTCCTTCATGTTCTTTGGACCAAATGCTGCACCCCAGTCTGTCATGTGTTCGCCTACTCTAGAGAACTTCATAGCTATTGTATCATCTTTTGCTTTAGCAGCAATGTCCATCATTTGGCGCCCTATTGCTACAACTTTTCTTTGTTGGTCAGTAAGGTCAAAATTATCAATTTCGCTCCTTGCTTCTATTGCTGTTACTTCATTAATTTTCATTATGATATCCTTTGTGTAAGTTCTCTAATTCTGTTTAGTTGTCTATCTGCTAGACTTTCTGTAGGCACACTCTTGCCTGCTTTTTCCATTGTTTCTTTCCATGGAGCAATTAATTCGTTATAGTTAGGATCGCCTTTGAGTTTTGCCAGCATACTTTCAACTGTATGGGTGTCTGGTTCTTTAGCACCTTTGCCTAATAGTATCTCAGCAATCTCGTCCCAGTTGTTGGAAACTACTGCATCGCCATTGTTAGGATCAACTATACCTTTGGTTGGACTAAACTTATATCCTCTACCTCTAGCAAGACTAGAAAGTAGTACAGCTCTATCAGCACCAGTAAAGTTTTCACTGCCACCACGCTTGGCTCCACGTTGTAAATCTGGATTGTCTGTTAGCATAAAATCTGTTTGAACAAAACCGTTTTTAGGATCACCCTTTATAGGTGTGCGGAAGTGTACCTGCAACCCAGCATCTTTTACCCAACCTGCTTCAAATGTTCTGCCCTTGTTCATAATCTCTAAATCAGGGATGCCTTGCTTTTGACACCACGCACTAAGTTTTGCAATTATTTCTTCCTTAGGTAACTCTCTAGTATCAGTATTAAGATCTAGGTCACCAGATGAGTTCTTTTCGAATGTTCCGTCTGGATGTGTTTTTGTACCAGTAGTTCCTAAAAATTCTTTTGGAGTAAACTTAAATCCAAATGTAGAATTAAGCCAATCAATAGTAGGCTTTACATCAGCTGTTGCGATTCTTGATGCAATAAGTTTCTTGTCAGGTTCAGTTTTAAATACGTTGCCGCCTTCATTAAGAATCGTCATCATTTTTACCTTCAATAATTTTTGATATACTACGTTTAAACTTTCTCGGGTCGCCGCTTCGTATACTATTAATAAATCTACGTTCTAGTTCATTTGCAACTTCGTCACTGTATTCATTATGAATACGATTTAATAAGTTTATAGAACTTTCAATAATATTATTGGCTGACGCTTCAATAAGATAATCGTTATCTTTACGAGTACCTATATTTGATAATTCCGAAAGTATGCTTCTAGTACGTTTTTTCATTGTCTCTATCCTTACTGTATTTAGTGTTTAATACGGTAAATACTTTAGCAGATGGGAGGGCACATATGACTGCTATAAAAGATTTAAATTTCAAGAAAAGATCCTTGTTGTTTGCTCAACTTGCACAGACAGCTTATATGGAGTTAGATGATGCAAAGAAGTGGGCAAAGGCATATGGATTTACAACCGTAGAGTTTTATAATAAGGACGGAGCTCAAGCATACCGTTTCCAGAACAAGAGAGATCTTGTTATAGTTTGTCGTGGAACACAACCTAGTGAATTTAACGACATCAAAGCAGACTTAAAAGCAACGCCAGTAATGGCAGAAACAATAAGTCGAGTACACCGAGGCTTCAAAGACGAAGCAGATGAACTTTGGCCAATGATTGTTGAAGACTTAGTACATAAACAAAATCTTAACAAAGAACTTTGGTTCTGTGGACATAGTTTAGGTGCGGCAATGGCAACAATCATGGCAAGTCGATGCATGCATGATGTTGAGTTAAACAATCCAACACAACTGTTCACGTACGGTTCGCCTCGTGTAGGCTGGAACAAGTATTGTAAAAGTTTAGGTGTTGAACACCATCGTTGGGTAAACAATAATGACATAGTAACACGAGTTCCTTTATGGCTTATGGGGTACAGACATCACGGTACTGAGCATTATCTAAATGCATACGGCAATGTACGTACACCAACTAAGTTACAACGCTTCAAAGATAGATTGCGTGGCATGTGGATGGGGCTAAAGCAAGGCTCAATTGATAACTTCTCTGATCATTCAATGGTAAATTATATTGGTTCATTAGAACTGTATGCCGCTGATAAAGAGAATGACCAGAGTTAACTAAAAAGGCTACTAACACTTTCCTCATTAGATACCCTGCGAATAGCTTCGCCAAACAAAGGCGCGACACTAACCTGTCGTGTCTTTTTGCAGTTCTTAGGACAGCGATTAGCAATCGAATCAGTAACTACTAATTCCTCTAACACACTCTTTTCAACCTTTTGACATGCTTCGCCTGACAGTACACCGTGTGTAATATATGCACGAACTGACAATGCGCCTGCGTCTATAATTGCTTGTGCTGCCTTGCATAGTGTGCCACCTGAGTCAACAATGTCATCAACCAGAATGGCGTGTTTACCTTTAACATCGCCGATCAAGTTCATAACTTCGCTCTTACCTGCTTCGGGTCGCATCTTATCTACGATAGCAATGTCTGCATGGAACATGTCTGCAAACTTACGAGCTCTAACAGCACCGCCTGCATCTGGTGATACAAATACTGTGCTAGGTTGTTCTACTTCTACATCATCGATGATGCCAACGCTACGTTTAATGTCTTTTGCAAATACTTTACGACTTGTTAAATCATCTACAGGGATATCAAAGAAGCCCTGTATCTGTCCTGCGTGTAGATCCATAGTAAGGATTCTATCTGCGCCTGCTTCTGTTAATAGATTAGCAACTAACTTTGCTGTAATCGGAGTACGTGACGCACTCTTGCGATCTTGTCTAGCATAACCAAAGTATGGTATAACTGCTGTAATACGTTTAGCACTGGATCGTTTGGCTGCATCAATCATAATCAACAATTCCATTAAATTATCATTAACAGGCGAACTTGTACTTTGCACTATAAAAACATCTTCGCCTCGTACGTTTTCCATAAATTCAACACTTGTCTCTCCGTCGGCAAATGTTTTTATTTCAGCTGGCACTAATCCAGCAAAACAGTTTTCGGCTATCTCTTGTGCCAGTGGCACATTTGCATTTCCTGCTATGAGTTTCATTTTCAAAATGTGTCCTTTCTAATTCTATTGTTGTAGTTGATTGCTTCTTGTAAAATGGTTAGAGGTTTGCCTGCACGATTACTTGAGGTAGCAAGGGCAGTTGTATCCTTAGGAAAACAGTGTCCGCCGAAGCCGCGATCGTTTGTAATTGTAGTATGACTATCCCCTATCCTATCATCTATTGTAGTATACTTTCTAACTTGCTCGTAGTCAACATCTAATTCGCTGCAAAGGTCATACATCTGATTAAAGTATGCAACTTTAAGAGCTAGGAAGCTATTGCGAGCATACTTGGCTAGTATTAATTCTTTTGCTGTTGCTATGTCAACATTAATCTTACCCATTGCTTTAACAAACAACTCGGCCCAAAAGCCTGTATTGCTGCCGCCTAGTAATATTGTTTTTGTATTTTGGAAGTCTTCTAGTGCTGTTGCTGCACGTAAGAACTCTGGGCTGAAGGCTAATTGTTTATTAGGAAATGCATCTATTAATGTTTCCCATCCTTCAATACTGATTGTACTTTTAATTAGTATAGGCACATTTGGTGATGCCTCAATTACTTCATATACATTAGAAACATCACACGAACCAGTTGTATGTTGTGGTGTACTAACACATATAATAATTGCATCTGCGTGTCTTAGGTCGCCGTATTCTTTCTTATCAGGATCGCTTACAATAATATCATAGTAATCTTTCAAAGCATTTTCATGTGCTTTGCCGACAAATCCATATCCTGCTATTCCTATTTTCATACTAGTAATTATAACATCGTTGACAGATTAGTCAAGAGAAAAGGCTGTGCGCCGACACAACCTTTTCAAATACTAGTAACCGTTTGGTACTAACACATAATGAATCATTAACACAATGGCTACTGATGCACCTAGTCCTATCATCATCTTCTGGAAGTCTCGTGCTACCAAAGGAAACACGCTCTTGAACTTATGTTTGCCTGTGAATGTTGCAATAGCAAGTTCACGTCCTGCAAGCATACCAACGAACACCCAAGTAGTTGACATAGGTATATCGTTCAGCTCTTTGAAGAAGTACAAACACAACCAATAGAACAAGTCAATCAGTGTTGCACTACGCACATACCTTGTGTTGTGCTTTTCTAGTACAATGTTTTGTATCTTGCCTCCACGTTCTCTAAACATAAAGAACAATCCTGCTACAAATACTACACTGACTAAGAACATTAAGTCCAGCGGAACTTCACGTGGAAGGAACACTGCAATGTTAGCCATGTCATGTGACAACCAAGTCCACCACAAGCCTCCTGTTGCTAGCCATTGTGCTATGCGCCAATAGTTCTTGTGTTGTTCTTTGACTGGTGCTGTTTCGTCCATTGCTCTGCTAATAAAGTACCAAGCAAAGTATGCGAACAGTGCCGCAATACCATAGCCCATTATACTTTTCATAAGCATCTTCTCTAGCACAAATGTACTTGCGAAAGCACTTAGTACTAAGAAGCTAGTTGATACAGGTACACCAAAGCGTGTTAGTACGACAAGTATGCCTGGTGCGGCTGCGTGATACCATTGCACTTCTTGCCAGGGTATCTTGTTTAGTCTTCCGTAACTGATGTCTCCACCATTTACGTGCCAGCCATACCATAGTGTGGCTAATAGGACAGCGGATGCCGCAATCCATAGAGTTTTATAGTTGAATCTCTCATTGTTTGATGCCATCCATGTACCGAGAGTTTGTACTGAATCATTTGCTATTACCGCGTATGCGGCGAATAGGAACCCGACTAGGCTCCATAAGGTGAGTGCGTCCATTAGTTTCTCCTTTGCTTGACGGCTTTACCCCGTCGCTCACTTAAAAGGTAGGCTCGACGTTGCCTACATGATTACTTATATTATTGTTTAGCTTTACTTTTATAATCGGCTACTGCTGCTTTGATTGCATCTTCTGCCAGTACACTGCAATGTATCTTTACTGGAGGCAATGCAAGCTCAGTTGCAATATCCGTATTCTTTATTGACTCAGCTTCATCTAATGTAACACCTTTGACCCATTCTGTCAACAATGAACTTGAAGCAATAGCACTACCGCAACCGTAAGTTTTAAACTTTGCGTCTTCGATGATACCTTCATCATTAACTTTTATCTGTAGACGCATAACATCACCACAGGCTGGTGCTCCTACCATTCCTGTGCCGATGTTGTCTGCTGGATCCCACTTGCCTACATTGCGTGGATTTTCGTAGTGATCTATTACTTTATCCGAATATGCCATTATAACTCCATAATAAAATTAGTGCCAATTACTGTTTCAGTATGGTTATCCCAATCTGTTTTTGTACTTCTATCTATAAACGGACCAAACTTTATATTATCAACAATATTATAATAAAATCCAAGTTGGTCCCTGCTGCTGAACTCTATAGCATCACTGCCTTTAAAACTTAGACGAGGGGAAAGTTTTATCCAAAATTCAGTATTCTTTGTAACTTTATTCGAATACTTAAACTCAGTTCTACCTCTCCAATAGTCTTGGCTATCTGAGAAATCTCTGTATTCCCATTTAGTAGAAACACTAAATCCATGTCCTTTGTAAATGCTATAGTTGTATGCTATCCTGCGTTCATCATCGCCGTTCTCAGCATTTACATATCTTACTGCAATGTTTCCTTTATCTAAGAACTTATGCCCTACTTGAAAAAATGTGCTGCCATCTGTTTGACGTTGACTAAATTTCCAATCGTTAACTTTTAAATGGAAGTTAAATTCTTGCTTGTCTATTACTTCTTGCTTGTCTATTACTTCTTGCTTTACTGGTAATGCAGGTTTGTCGCTTGCAATGGATGCAAATGAAAAAACACTCATTACGAGTGCTAGTATTATCTTATTCATAGATGTCCTTAGTTGTAAACACAACGTATTCTTATTCTTAATATCGCCCGATATCAAATGATATTTAGCTGAACTTGGTATGCACTAAGCGCATAGCGAGTATGCATAGAAAACAGTCGACTTTACGTAAGAATGGCTGTACTATTATATAAATAATAGCGTTAAAGCAACTGCAATGGTGATTTTAACAACACACATAGACACATAGGATAGACTATGGGAGTAACAAAGCACTCCTAAAAACGCAATTGACGAGCACCAAAGGTGCTTGCACCGCCGGGGAAGTTCCGGGGTATTGCTTTCCTCAAGCATCCAAAACTTAACAAGGAGAACAAAATGTTCAAAGAGACATTTAGCGGACTTGTGAGTATACTTGGAAACCCACTTCCAACACGGAAGTTTGAAAGAGAGATGCTCACATACGCAAAAACAGAGTACGGAAGTGATTGGCGCTATGCCTATCAATATATGCTGGACCACAAAGGTGCAGCACCAAAAGCAGGAGTATTCAACTAATGGCACACTATGTAATAGAAGCGTCAAGTTGGATTCAAGATGCAATCGAAGGATACAGAGACCTACGTAGATCAATGAAGCAACGTGCAGAACGTAGAGCATCATACAACAGAACCTATAAAGAACTTAGCCAATTAACAAACTTTGAATTAAACGACATTGGTATTTGCCGTGGCGACATTCACAGCATTGCAAGTGGTGATAGAACAATCAAACGTGGTATCGAAGTTAACGAAAACTTGAGAGGATCTATATAATGACTGTAGCAACAATGACACAAGCAACAACAGGCTTCGGCAAAGCAATACTGAGAACATTAATTGCTGTATGGATTGGCCTTATTGCATTTGGCGAGTCAGCAGGCAGAGCAAGAGCGGCTAGTGAACTACATAGATTAGGTTATGTAGAAGAAGCTCGTAGATTAATGTTGGAGGACAAGTAATGTTTAAGAGATTTATTAAAGCAATGGAATACAGAAGTTACTGTATGGCCATTCACCAACTGCGCCAAAGCGGTTACTATAAAGCAGCTAATGAAATTAGTGAGTTCAAACATAACCTGTATAAAACAAGTTAATGTTAGATCCTAACCATAGTTATTTTAATAAACCAATAGAAAAGAAGAAGGGCGGCAAGTAGCTGCCCTTTATCACACACGGAGACGAAATGAAAAACTTAATAAACAATATGAAAGTAAGATGTACCGGCGAACTTTGCGATGCAATTAGCATGGTTACATTAACTGCATTATGTATTGGTGTTATGGCTCATTCGATAGGCCAGCTTTAAGCTGCTACGAAACAGCACACCTAGGTATACATGGATTGACTTTCGGGTTAATCCATGCTATATATAATACACGCTATTAATTCTAATGGCACACTACACATATACACATAAAGGAAATACACATGAAGAAATTACTATCTACAGTAGCCCTCATGGGTCTATTATCTACTTCAGCTTTTGCAGCTGACATCAGCGTTGACATGTTGAACAAACGTGACGACGGAGCAAAAATGGTTTATAGTGAAGACATCTCAACTATCGAAGTAGGAGATTCAATCACATGGCTACCAACATCAAAAGGTCACAATGTAGAA
>Ga0233438_10001723_pt1 | contig 23216 bp, 24 predicted proteins | sample SI_123_September_FD_182720 | JGI IMG/M metagenome (GOLD analysis project Ga0233438, IMG submission 182720) | Seawater microbial communities from Saanich Inlet, British Columbia, Canada - SI_123_September2016_10_MG | ecosystem: Environmental > Aquatic > Marine > Inlet | place: Canada: British...
ATTATTGCAAAAAATTGAAGATTCTAAAAAGCCTGTTGTTTCTGCAATTCACGGTACTTGTTATGGTTTGGGAGTAGAGCTTTCTCTTGCTTGTAATGCTAGAGTTTGTTCAGACGATTCTAAAACCAAATTAGCACTTCCCGAAGTAAAATTAGGATTACTTCCTGGTGGTGGTGGCACCCAAAGATTGCCAAGATTAGTTGGACTACAAGCGTCTTTGGATATGATGCTAACAGGAAAAAATATATTTCCTTTTAAGGCTAAGAAAATAGGATTGGTAGACGAGGTAGTGCATCATAGTAAATTACACAAAGCAGCAAAAAAAATAGTTTTAGATATAGCGAACAATAATTTTAAAAGAAAGAAATTAAAAAAGAGTTTGGTTACTAAATTATTGGATAGCACTTCGTTAGGAAGGTCCATTGTATTTAGTCAAGCTAAAAAAACGGTGTTGAAATTGACCAAAGGAAATTATCCTGCACCACTAGAAATAATAGAATGTGCTAAAATTGGTTTGCAAAAAGGATTGAAAGCTGGATATGAAGCTGAGGTAATTAAGTTTGAAGAGTTAATTCTCTCTAGTGTTTCTTTAGCACTTAGAAATTTATTTTTTATTACTACCGACAAAAAGAAAAATCCATATAAGGTAGAGTTGAAAAATACAGAAAAAATTGGGGTTATTGGAGCTGGTTTTATGGGGGAGGGAATAACAGAAGTTTCTATCAATTCTGGAATGGATGTTATTTTAAAAGATTTGGATGATAAAATGATTCATCAGGCCAGAAAAAACATTTGGAAAAACATTTCTAGAAAAGTAAAAAGAAGACAAATTAGTAAAGTTTTGGCCAAGACTACTGCTCAGCGAGCCATAGGGCAACTAGATTACAAAGGTTTTGACAAGGTAGATGTAGTGGTGGAAGCTATTGTTGAGAACATGTCTGTAAAGAAAAAGCTTATAAAAGAGCTGGAGGAAATCTGTAATGAGGATTTTATTTTTGCATCTAACACTTCTTCTTTACCACTAACAGAGATGTCTGAAGATGCCAAAAAACCAGAAAATGTGGTGGGGATGCACTACTTCTCTCCTGTTAGTAAAATGCCACTATTAGAAATTATAAAAACAAGCAAAACTTCCAATCAAGCAATTGCTACTTGTTATGAAATAGGAAAAAGACAGGGAAAAACATGTATTGTAGTAAATGATGCACCAGGGTTTTATGTCAATAGAATTCTCTGTCCATACTTACTCGAAGCTTTAATACTTATTGAAGAAGGAGTAAGAATAGAACAAATTGATAAAGCGCTTAAAAATTTGGGAATGCCTGTTGGCCCAGTAGCCCTTATAGATGAAGTAGGAATTGATGTTGGTGTTCATGTAATGAGTGGGAATATGACGGATTTAATCAAAGATAGAGATGGAATTAAGCTTAACCATTCTATGCCTAAAATGTTAGAGGCAGGTTTAGAAGGGAGAAAATCTAAAAAAGGTTTTTATCATTATATAAAGAAAAAAGGAAAAGTAAAAAAGGGAAAGGTTAATGATGGTGTTTACCAATATTTTGGTTCTCCAAATGTTAAGAAAATTAGCGATAAAGAAATTACTGAAAGATGTATTTTAATTCTTTTAAATGAAGCGGTTTGGGCTTTAGAAGAAGGAATTATTGAAAATATAACCGATGGGGATATTGGTGGTGTTTTTGGGATTGGGTTTTTACCATGGTCTGGAGGTCCATTTAGCTATATGAACCAAATGGGACTTTCTAATATATTGGATAGAATGAAACACTATCAAAATTTGAATGGAAACAAGTTTCAGCCTAGGCCAATGATTGTAGAAATGGCAGAAAAAAATGAAAAATTTGAACTATTTACAAAAGGGAAACAAACGTAATACGTTTATTCCCTATTTATGCATCATGCTAAAATAAAAGACAGTGCTAAAAATTAACATTAAAATATAGAAGAAAAGAATGCTTTTTAACTCAATTGATTTTGCAATTTTCTTACCGATAGTTTTTATACTTTATTGGTTTGTGACAAACAAAAACTTGAAGCTGCAAAACTTTCTGTTAGTTGCAGCAAGTTATTTATTTTACGGTTGGTGGGACTGGAGATTTTTATCGCTGATTTTATTTAGTACAATTGTTGACTATTCAGTGTGTCGAATATTACAAAACGAAGAAAACCAAATAAAAAGAAAAAACCTATTATGGACAAGTATACTTATAAATCTTGGATTCTTGGGGTTTTTTAAATACTACAATTTCTTTCTTGATAACTTTATTTCAGCCTTTTCATTTTTCGGTACAGAGATTAAAGCCAATTCATTAAATATAATCTTGCCAGTTGGAATTAGCTTTTATACTTTTCAAACATTGAGTTATACGATTGATGTATACAAGCGAAAACTTGAACCAACAAAAGACTTTATTGCATTTTCAGCTTTTGTAAGCTTCTTTCCCCAATTAGTAGCGGGACCAATTGAAAGAGCAACTAATTTATTGCCCCAATTCTACAACAAACGCACTTTTGATTATTCAAAAGCAGTTGACGGGTTGAGACAAATACTTTGGGGTTTATTCAAGAAAATTGTAATTGCAGACAGTGCAGCACAAATAGCAAATGAAATATTTAATAATTCAGCTGATTATTCAGGCAGTACTTTATTATTAGGAGCTATATTCTTTACATTTCAAATTTATGGTGACTTTTCAGGTTATTCAGATATAGCGATCGGTACATCACGATTATTTGGCTTTAACTTAATGCAAAATTTTGCTTTTCCATATTTTTCAAGAGATATAGCAGAGTTTTGGAGAAGATGGCATATTTCACTTTCAACTTGGTTTAGAGATTATTTATACATTCCATTAGGAGGAAGCCGTAGAGGAACTTGGATGAAAGTTCGAAATACATTTATAATATTTATCGTCAGTGGATTTTGGCACGGGGCAAATTGGACTTTTATTGTTTGGGGCACATTAAATGCGATTTACTTTCTCCCGCTTTTATTGACAAATAACAACCGTAAAAATATAGATATTGTAGCTCAAGGAAAATCACTTCCTAATCTAAAAGAGCTATCATTTATGTTACTAACTTTTGCGTTAACAGTAATAGCTTGGGTATTTTTTAGAGCTGAAAGTGTTTCACATGCACTAAATATATTATCTGAAATATTTTCATTATCAATATTTAGTCATCCTAATATTCTTAATAATACATTAGAGCTTAGGTTATTTCCTTTTATTTTATCACTTTTCATAATGCTAGAATGGATAGGCAGAGAGCAAAAATATGCAATAGCTAATTTAGATTTAAGGGTAAATAAACCTATTCGTTTTGCTTTTTATTATTCCATTATCTTTCTGATATTTTTATTTAGAGGTCAATCACAAGAATTTATATATTTTCAATTCTAGAGACATGAAAAAACTACTATTCAATTTAATTATTTTTAGTATTCCATTAATAATTACAGTAATAAGCCTTGATTTGTATTTAAAAAATAAGAACACTTTGTATAAAGAAAAGCTAAAAGCAATAGAGCAAAATAAAGACAATGTAGAAATCCTTATTTTGGGAAATTCACATGCAGCCTTTGCTGTTGATCCTCAGTACTTTGATTACAATGCTTATAATTTAGCTAGTGTCAGTCAGTCAATATATTTTGATAGAAGATTAACGGAAAAATACCTTCATAAATTAAACCAACTAAAGTTTGTTTTTATAAGTATAGATTATCATTCTCTAAATTTTTCAAGTCAAGGCATTAGAGACTATTGGTCTTATTATGCTCATGGAATAAAATATAAAAAAAAGAGTTATTTTAAAGAAGAAATATCTCCATTTTTATTCTCCTATAAAACTAAAGTAACAATGTCTATTCTCAGGGATGATTTAAAAAATATGATTTCTAATAAGCAACCAATTGTTTTTATGGTTAAAAAAGGCGTTTGTTCAACTGATTCTATTTACAATGGATTCATTGGATTTACAGGAACAGATGAGATTATGTTTAATCAAAATACATTCAAAAGAAAAGCTACAAGTTTTAATAATGGTTTCAAAAACACTTCGGAAAGAAAGTTTGTAATAAATGATTTACGCACATTTATAGAAAATTTGAAAGAACAAAATGTGACTCCAATTTTATTCTCCTCTCCAACATATAGTGATTATAATACTTTTTTGAATAAAAAAAATATTAAGAAAAACGAAATAGTTATAAATGAAATATGCAGTGATTACAATATAGAATATTGGAATTATTCAAATAATCCAAGTTTTGAGAAAGAGTACTTCTATAATCAAGATCATATGAACAAAAATGGAGCAGAAAAGTTTTCTATAATTTTAAATAAAAGAATAAAAGATTATGAAAAAGCACGAACGCACAACACTGTATATAAAAAATAGCGGTTAATCTTTAAAATGAATAAATTAAAGATCAGTTATAATCCGGAAAATTAGTGTGTTAAATCCGCTACTTTTCATATACCAGGTCGTTGTAAAAAATAAAAAGATATGAAGTTTCTCATTTTAAACTGTATGATATTTACCCTATGTTCAAGAGCATTTTCTCAATCTGATTCGACTAAAATGAATTCAATCCCCTCTTTTAGTTTAATAAGTGGATTTGGAGATTGTTACTTTAAACATAAAGCATATAAAACTGATGGTAGTTTAAGAAAAGTAGTTCGTCATAATGGAAATTGACTTTTTATGATTATCAAGTACAACAGAAAAGGAGAACGAATAAAAACAACATACATTTTTTGAAGGTGAAAAAAGTATAATCCTGTAACCCAAATTTATATCTACTTTGCCTAACAATGGTTAAACTAAATTGAATAACTTAATTTAACCGCACCTTTAGAGACAATTTAAAAGAAGAAATTACAAAAAATGTAGAATAATATTATTTGTATTTCTTCTAAATTCGTGTAGTTTTCCAACGACTCATTACAATCTTCCAGTAGAATTACATATTCTCAATATTGTAATGGAACTGGTATCGTGAGCCAAAATAAAGTAGATGAAATAAATATTTATCCAAACCCAGTGACTGAAATATTAAATATTAATGTGCCTTTAGAATTCACCGATGGAGAGCTTGTTTTATTAAACATGTTTGGGCAAGAACTACAAAAAAAAATAATTTCCAACAAATTAACCGAAATCAATCTATCTAATTTTGAAAGTGGAAGCTATTTTATATTTATTAAAAAAGAGGCTGTGGTAAAGAAATATAAAATTATAAAAGTTGTTAACTATTGATGAAATTTTAAAATTTGGAATTTAAAAGACTATCCTATCGAAATAAGAATAATAAATTTCTTTACTATCTGAAAAACTATTTAAAGCAATTAATTCCGTCAATATACTTTCAAAAAAAGTTAATTACTCAATTAAATAAATTTGAAAATTTAGATTCCAAAAAACAAGATCAGTTATTATATAGGGTCAATTACTATAATCAGCTAAAAGAAAAATACATTCTTTCACAAGATGCCCAAAAACTATCTGAAATAAAACTGCAAAAAAACCATAAGACCTATTATTTTGATTTGCAAGAATATAGTCGGTATTTTAATCAGAATCTTAAAGGGCATTTTTTATTTGGAGATATTACCAAAACTCCCAAAGAACCTGGATTAGTAAAAAGTAGACCCATAAATAATAAAAATACCAATTCTGTCATTTTAAAGTGGAATAAAATAAGACATTTCACTTTTATAGCTAATGATTCTATTTCGTTTTTAGAAAAGAAAAGTCAACTACTATTTAGAGGGAAGGTACATGCTTCACAACCACAAAGAATAAAATTTTTAGAAAAATATCATGGGCATAAACTTTGTAACATTGGAAAAGTCAATTCGAATTCTTTAAACTCAAACTGGATGGCAAAAAGAATGACCATTAACGAACAACTTCAATATAAGTTTATACTTTGTTTGGAAGGAAATGATGTAGCAAGTAATTTAAAATGGGTCATGTCTTCTAACTCCATTGCTGTAATGCCTAAACCTAAATTTGAAACTTGGTTTATGGAGGGAATTCTAGTAGCTGATCATCATTATATATTAATTAAAGATGATTATTCAGATTTAGAAGAAAAACTTAATTTCTACATAGAAAACCCTAAAGAAGCATCGTCAATAATAGAAAATGCTCATAAACATGTGTCCCAATTTAAAGATCAACAAACAGAGGACTTACTTTCCCTCATGGTTATTAAAAAATATTTTAAGAAAACCAATTATTAAAATGGAAAAACCTAGCTCCTATTGTGAATATGTAGTTAATCTTAAAAAGGAGAATCTTCATAAAATTTATCATGATACACAATATGGATTCCCTATTTTAAATGATAATGAATTATTTGGTCGCTTAATTCTAGAGATTAATCAAGCCGGTTTATCATGGACTACAATTCTAAAAAAACAAAAAAATTTTAGAAAATCATTTTCAAATTTTAATATTAAAAAAATAGCCAATTATGGGGAGAAAGAAATAAATATTCTACTTAATAACCCTGGAATTATAAGAAATAAACAAAAAATAAACGCTGTTATTTATAATGCCAATAGAATATTAGAAATTCAACAAAATCATGGATCATTTAGCAAATGGCTGGATAAAAACCAAATATCTGAAATATATCTATGGGTAAAACTATTTAAGCAAAATTTCAAATATACAGGTGGGGAAATTACCAAAGAGTTTCTTTTTAGTACTGGATATTTAAAAGGAGCTCACATTGAAATATGTCCGATTTATAAAAAATTGAATAACTTAAATCCTAAATGGAAAAGTAATTATCAATAATTATGTTGAATTTATTGCTACAAAATTTTTCTATATTCTTTTAATATTTAATTTTATTTAAAACATTCTAAAATGAAAAATACTCTTTTAAAAATCACTGGTTTTTTTGCTCTTGCAGTACTACTAGTATCGTTCACAAATAGCCCAAAAATCAATAGTCTTAAAATCGGAAAAAAAGCGCCAATGACCAACTACGAAATGAAAAATGTTTCTGGAGAAGATTATTCATTAGAAAAATTGGCTTTTGAAAATGGAATATTGGTTGTTTTCAGTTGTAACTCTTGTCCGTTTGTCGTAGGAAACAAGGAAATGGAAGGTTGGCAAGGAAGATATAATGAGATTCATGATTTATGCAAAAGAAATAAAATTGGAATGGCATTAGTCAATAGCAATGAAGCTAAAAGAACTGGCGCAGATTCATTTACAGAAATGCAAAAGCACAGCCAAAACCAAAAATACGATGCAGCTTATCTTTTGGATGTGAATAGTAAGTTGGCAGACGCTTTTGGAGCAAGTACAACTCCACATGTTTTTTTACTAGACAGTGATTTTAAATTGATCTACAAAGGCGCTATTGACAACAGTGTAAAGTCAAAATCATCTGTCACAGAAAACTGGTTAAAAAATGCCATTATTTCTAGTGGTAAAAAAGAACCTATTCTTCTTCCAGAAACAAGAAATTCAGGTTGCAGCATAAAGAGACTTTAAAATTTATAAAAAAAAACATGCCAAAACTATCTACTAAAGGAAAGGTAATGCCATCCTCTCCAATAAGAAAACTGGTGCCCTTCGCAGAAAATGCTAAAACTAAAGGAACAACAGTTTACCATCTAAATATTGGCCAGCCAGATATTGAAACACCTGAAGTAGTCTTAGAAGAACTACAAAATATTGATAGAAAAGTTATTGAATATAGCCATAGTGCAGGGTTTATTTCCTATAGAAAAGGATTGGCAGATTATTATAAAAATATTGGCATATCGTTAAATCCAGAAAAAGAAATAATGGTTACTACAGGTGGTTCTGAAGCATTGATTTTTGCTTTTCAGTGCTGTTTTGAACCTGGCGATGAGATAATTATTCCCGAACCTTTTTATGCAAATTACAATGGTTTTGCAACTTCTTGTGGCATTAAAGTAGTTTCGGTTACAGCAAAAATAGAGAATGGATTTGCACTCCCTCCAATAGCGGAATTGGAAGCAAAAATAACTTCTAAAACCAAAGGGATTTTAATATGTAATCCTGGTAATCCAACTGGATATCTCTACAAAAAATCAGAAATGAATGCTCTTAAAGATATTGTTAAAAAACACGATCTTTTTCTTTTTGCAGATGAGGTTTACAGAGAATTTTGTTACGACGGATTAGAACACCATTCAGCATTGAAACTTTCTGAGATTGAAAATAATGTAGTATTGATTGATTCTGTTTCTAAAAGATATTCTATGTGTGGTGCAAGAGTTGGAGCGTTAATTAGTAAAAATCACGATTTTATGGAAATGGCCCTTAAGTTTGGACAAGCCAGACTTAGCCCACCCACACTTGGGCAAATTGCGGGAGAAGCTGCTTTACGAACTCCTCCATCTTATTTTAGTGAAGTAATTGATGAGTATGTGGAAAGAAGAGATATAGTGGTAGATGGATTAAATAAAATTGAAGGCGTTATTTGCCCAAAACCACAAGGGGCGTTCTATGCAATTGCCCAGTTGCCTATTAAAGATGCCGATCATTTTTGTCAGTGGATTCTTGAAAGTTTTGAATACAATGGAACTACTGTTATGATGGCTCCAGCATCTGGTTTTTATGCCAATAGCAAGATAAAAAATCAAGTTAGAATTGCTTATGTACTTAAAAAAGACCTTCTAGAAAAAGCGGTTCTTTGTATCGAAAAAGCTTTAGAAGTTTACCAAAAAAGTTTCTAATTAGTTGTTTTTTTTATTAACCTAATTTCCGTTGCTCCATACCCAAAATCTTCATAAGAAGCATCACAATATTCAAAATATGGATGGTAAATATCCAACTCTTTCCTTATTTCATGTCTTAAAACACCTTCCCCAACTCCATGAATTATAACAATTTTTCTTTGTTTTTTGTCAATAGATTTATTTAAAAAGGACTTAAAATGAGTCATTTGTATTTTTAAAATAGCACTATTGCTCATGCCATTATGGGAATCTATTAAATTTTCTATGTGAAGATCTATAACTTCCCTTTCTTTAGATCCATATTTCTCTAAATGCCTAAACTTTCTTTTTAAATCAAAATTTTTCTTATTGGTTTTTTCTGCATTTATTTTAGACTTTATCTCATGATCAAAGGCTAGATTTTCTGTTTTATAATCTTCTTGCTTTCTATCCGAAACTATTTCAGAAATTTTATACTCTTCTTGGAAACCAAAATTATTTTCCAACTCTACTCTTTCTAAATCTAGAATTTTGGTAATAATTCCATGGCCATCTGAATTTAGAAATCTTACTTTATCTCCAATTTTAAAATTCATTAACCAACTAATTCTCCATACAAATCGTAGTGGTCAGATTTTGTGATCTTAACTCTAACAAAATCTCCTATTCTACAATAGGTATGTTCATTTTTCTCTATTAATACTTCATTGTCAACTTCTGGTGAATCGTACTCACTTCTTCCAATAAAATATCCATCTTCCGCTCTATCTATTAATACTTTGTATTCTTTGCCAATTTTTTTAGCATTCAGCTCAAAAGATATTCCAGATTGTAAATCCATAATAGAGTCTGCTCTTTCTTTTTTTAGTTTTGGAGGAACATCATCCTCAAAATTATAAGCGTGGGTATTTTCTTCATGAGAGTAAGTAAAAATTCCGAGCCTGTCAAATTTCATTTCCTCTACCCAATTGTACATTTCTTGAAAGTCTTCTTCTGTTTCCCCAGGATAACCAGCAATCATGGTTGTTCTAATAGCAATATTGGGAACCATAGCTCTAATATCCTTAATTAACTTGGTTGTCTTTTCACGACTGGTACCACGTCTCATTGCTTTTAGTATATTAGAAGAACCATGCTGAAGTGGAATATCTAAGTAATTACAGATTTTTTTTTCTTGTTTCATCACCTCAATTACATCCATTGGAAATCCAGTAGGATATGCATAATGTAATCTTATCCATTCTATTCCTTCTACCTTACAAAGTTCTTTAAGCAAATCTGCAAGGGCTCTTTTTTTATATAGATCGAGTCCATAATAAGTTAAGTCTTGTGCAATGAGCATAATCTCTTTCACTCCTTTTTTAGCCAAAGACTTTGCATTAGATACTAAATCTTCTATGGAAGTAGATCTATGTTTCCCCCGCATTAATGGAATAGCACAGAAAGAACAAGGTCTATCACAACCTTCAGCTATTTTCAAATATGCATAATGATGTGGTGTGGTTAATAATCTTTCACCAACAAGCTCGTGTTTGTAGTCGGCATTTAGTGTTCTTAAAATATTTGGAAGTTCTTTGGAACCAAAATAAGCGTCTACATCCGGGATTTCATCTTCAAGCTGGTCTTTATATCTCTCAGACAAACAACCAGAAACATATACTTTTTCTACTAAGCCTTCTTTTTTAGCGTCTACAAAATCTAAGATGGTATTGATGGACTCTTCCTTTGCGCTTTCAATAAATCCGCAGGTATTTATAATTACAATAGAAGCATCATTTACCTTGGACTCGTGCTCCACTTCAAACTTATTGGCTTTTAACTGAGCCATCATGATCTCAGAATCGTAAAGGTTCTTTGAGCAACCCATGGTTACCACATTTACTTTGTTTTTTTTTAAAGTTTTGGTCTTCATTAATTTGTATTAAACGAAGAACCACTGAATAGTGATTCAATAAATGCATTGGTATTAAAAACTTGTAATTGATCTACTTTTTCCCCTACTCCAATATATTTAACTGGAATTTTAAACTGGTCGGATATTCCTATTAAAACACCACCTTTGGCAGTACCATCTAGTTTGGTAATAGCTAAGGCATTTACTTCTGTTGACTTTAAGAACTGCTCCGCTTGTTCTATAGCGTTTTGGCCAGTAGAACCATCTAAAACTAATAATATTTCATGAGGAGCGTTGGGAATGACTTTTTGCATTACATTTTTAATTTTAGTTAGCTCATTCATTAAATTAACTTTATTGTGGAGTCTTCCAGCGGTATCTATTAAAACAACATCGGCATTATTTGCCTTGGCGCTCTGAAGAGTATCAAAAGCAACTGAAGCTGGATCTGAACCCATATTTTGTTTTACAATTGGAACACCTACTCTATCGGACCAAATTGTTAATTGTTCAACAGCAGCTGCTCTAAAAGTATCTGCAGCACCCAACAAAACACTTTTTCCGTTGTTTTTATATTGATGGGCTAACTTTCCAATGGTTGTAGTCTTACCTACCCCATTTACTCCAACTACCATTATTACATATGGCTCGTTAGAGGATGGTGTTTCGAAATTTGAAATATCTTCGATATTATTCTCAGATAACATTTCTATAATTTCATTTTTGAGTAAGTTATTTAACTCATTAACACCAACATATTTCTCTTTTTTAACTCTTTCTTCTAATCTTTCTATAACTTTTAGAGTCGTTTTAACGCTGACGTCGGAAGAAACCAATACTTCTTCAAGATTATCTAAAACTTCGTCATCGACTTTAGATTTTCCTGCAACAGTTGTGGCAATTTTAGAAAAAAAACTCTTCTTGGTCTTTTCTAAACCTTGATCGAGTTCTTCTTTTTTTTGCTTGGTAAAAAAACTTTTCCAACTCATGATAACTATATTAAATAAAAAAGCTCTTTCCTTTATCTAAAGAAAGAGCTTAAAATTAAAACTTTTTTAGTTTTTATTAAAACCAGTCTTTTACTCTATCGTTATGTACTATTTCTTCTTTAAAGGTATAAGAACCACTTTTTGGGGACTTGACCATTTTAATAACTTTAGTATGTTGTTTCCCTCCTCCTTTTTGAAGAGATGCTACTGATTTCTTAGCCATGGCTTAATTATTTAATTTCTTTATGTAATGTGTATTTCTTAAGAATTGGATTGTATTTTTTCAACTCAATTCTGTCAGGTGTATTTTTCCTGTTTTTTGTGGTAATGTATCTTGAAGTACCTGGCACTCCACTTTCTTTATGCTCTGTGCATTCTAAAATTACCTGTACTCTATTTCCTTTCTTGGCCATTTTCTTGAATTATGGGTGGCAAATATAATTTATTTATTTTTATTCACAAGGTTAGATTTGTTTTTATTTACTTGTATAATTCAATAGTTAAACTCTAATGAATATATTTGAAAAAAAATTATAAATGAAAAATATTTCTTTACTCTGCTTAGCCATTATTTTATTTTCATGTAATAACACAAATGAAAATCCAATTTTAAATTCCAAAAGCGAATCACAATCCTATAAATTTTATGGCAAAGTAATTTCACAAGACTCTATAAAAAACTTAGAAGTTGAGAAAGAATCTTTAATGAATACTGGGATTAAAAGCAGTAAAATATCTGGCAGAATTGTAGAAACATGTAGTAAAAAAGGCTGTTGGATGACTTTAGACACAGGAGAAGACACATTATTTATCAAATTTAGAGATTATGCATTCTTTGTCCCTACAGACAGCGTAGAGGGTAAACAAGCAATAATCCAGGGAGATTTATTTCTAGATACTGTTACTGTTGAAATGTTAAAACATTATGCAGAAGATGCTGGAAAGTCTGAAGAAGAAATTGCTCAAATAACAGAACCTAGTTACGATATGGGATTTACTGCAGATGGTGTAATTATTGCTGAATGAAATATTCAACTGGAATAATCTTATTGATTCTAACTGGGTGTGTAAATACAACATCTTCTGAAGATTTCCCAAAAGTCATTCTTGATCCAAATCCAACGAGTGAAATGGCGCAACAGATGCGAGAAATGACCAAAGAATTGGAGGCAATAAAAATTAAACTAGAAAAAAACGAAACTCTTGGGCAAAACCTTCTAAATTTCGAACTAATTCACCACCAACAAGTAACCGATAGTAGCTTTAACAAACCTCATATTGAGCCAATGTCCATAGCGTATGACTACGCTATTGGAGAATTCAATAAAGACCCAAGTATTAAAAACTATTCTTCAATTATTAATAATTGCAGTAGTTGTCATCAGCTTTCTTGTCAAGGACCATTGGTTAAAATAAATAAACTGATGATTAAAAGTCTTTAAAAATTAAGGGCTGTTTTTTCATTACAGATTCAATTTCCTTGATGGTTCTTGGAACACATCCAGAGAGGTTTTCTGGTTCACCATTGGTTATCAAAATATCATCTTCAATCCTTACACCAATATTCCACCATTTGGGATCACAAGGAGAACCTTCCTTTATATAAATCCCTGGTTCAACGGTTATAACTGTATTGGGTTGAAACTCTCCGTAAGTACCTGGATCATGCACATCTAATCCTAAATAATGAGAAGTTCCATGCATAAAATAACGTCTTAATTCAAATGGGGATTTTATTAACCCTATTTCTTGTAATCTTTGCGAGACTACTGTAGTTGCGATGGTATTGGTAATATAAAATGGATTACCCGCCTTACACTCTGCAATTGCTTTGTTCTGCGCTTCTAAAACAATATTATAAATGATTTTCTCTTCCTTGGAATATTTACCATCAACAGGGATAGTTCTTGTCACATCAGCTGTATAACCATGGTATTCTGCACCAACATCACTTAAAAGTAAATGGTTTCCTTTCATAGTTTTTCTGTTGGTTGTATAATGTAAAATACAAGAATTTTCAGCAGCTCCTACTATGGATGGATATCCAGGATATTCAGCCCCATTTAATTTAAAAACTGCTTCAACAACAGCCTCTGCCTGAAACTCTTTCATATCTGGTTTTAGTACTTTCATTAACTCGTTTTGAGCATCACATGTTATTGAAATTGCTTTTCTTAGAAGAACTAGTTCTTCTTTGGTTTTAACCTCTCTAAGTTTTGCCATCCAATTTTTTATTTCATTATCGTTAAAATCTTTATTAAATATGTTTTTTAATGAATCTAAATCTGGATAATGATTTTCTTTAAAAGGTTGGTTTGTAAAAACTGTGTCTATAGTAGAGAAATCAATTTTTTCCCAAGAAAACTTGTCAATATTAAAGGACTTTTGAATGCCAAGAACTAGCTCAGAGCCTTTGACCCCTAACTTCTTACCAACCCAAGTCTCTGAATTTTCATTTCTTTGTTTAATTAATAAAAGTTCACCAATAGTATCTACACCAAATATTTGTGGTTTTTTAAAAATAATTAATGCACTGTTGGACTCGTTTAAGCCTGTTAAATAATAAAAACTAGGGTCTTGATGAAATTCATAATCTACATCATTGGCTCTAACCATACTTTTTCCAGAACAGAACACAGCCATTGCTCCACTAGGCATAAAGGTTTTTAAAGCTTTTCTTCTATCTGCATGAAAACTAGCAGGCAGCAGATCTGAATCGTATATACCAAGAGTATCGAACCTTAGGTCAATAGATTGTTTTTTAAACTCTTGGGAATAAAAATTAGATGTAAAAGAAAGTAAGAAAAATATATATAAATAATATTTCATGAATCCTAAACTACAAAAACTAGTAGGATTTTTATGAAATAATTACATAAAACCATTGGCTTTAGCCTCTGCTATAACAGTAGAAATACCTTTTTTATTTATGGTTCTGATAGCAGATGCAGAAACTTTAAGAGTTACCCACTTATTTTCTTCAGGAATAAAGAATTTTTTAGTTTGAAGATTTGGATAAAACTTTCTTCTAGTTCTTCTTTTAGACTTAGAAACGTTATTTCCAGTGATAACTTTTTTTCCTGTAATTTGACAAACTCTAGACATGGTATTAAAAATTTGAGCTGCAAATTAAGTTCATTTTTATGGGATAAACAAATATCACCTCCTCTTTTTCTGTTGTTGCTTGGCAACTTCTTCTAATCGCTGCTGAAAACGAGATTTCTTTTTAATTTTTTTCTTGTTAGACTCAATCTTTGCTCTGATTTTATCTTCATCTATAAGAAACTTTTTAATTCCCCACATTATACCAATATTCATGATATTTCCACAGAAGTAATAATAACTAAGACCCGCAGAATATTTATTAAAAAAGAAAATAAACATGATTGGCATAAAATACATAATGACTTTCATATTAGGCATTCCAGGCTGGGTTTGTGCTGTCATTTGACTAGAATTGGTAATAGTGTAAATTAAAGTAGATCCTGCCATAAGAAGAGCAAATAGACTAACATGGTCTCCATAAAAGGGAATTTCAAACCCCAAATCTAAAATAGAATCAAAAGAACTTAAATCTTCAGCCCATAAAAAACCCTTATGTCTTAAAGATAAACTTGCTGGAAAATATCTAAATACAGCAATCAAAATTGGCATTTGGATAATCATAGGTATGCAGCCAGCCATTGGATTTACGCCGGTTTGCTTGTATAAAGCCATAGTTTCTTGCTGCTTTTTCATCGCAGCATTTTTATCCGTTTTTCCTTCGTACTTAGCTGAAATTTTATTCATTTCAGGCTTAATAACCTTTGTTTTTGCTGTTGACATGTAGTTTTTATAGGTCAATGGCATAATAACAATCTTAACAATTATAGTAAGAAATAGAATAACCAAACCTATTGAAAACCCAAAAGACATTAAAAATTTGAAAACTGGATCAATAAGGTATCTATTTACCCAAGCGAAAACACTTCCACCTAAATTAATTAGATCTTCCATTTCGTAATCATAAGTTTCCAATATATCATAGTCATTAGGGACGAATAAAAACTTTAAAGGAACTCTGCCCATAGACGGAATAGAAGTCCTTGAAGCATAAGATTTGGTATAATTATCATCCTCTAAATTTCGGTGAACAATTTTTGTTTTACCAAGACCATCTTCACTTAATAGTATTGAAGAAAAGAACTTGTGTTTAAAAGCTATCCAATTTATATTACTTTGGAGATCGTCTTCTTCGTCTGACATCTCAGACAGATAATCTCTTGTACTACCAAAATACCTATACATAATGGTACAAATGTTTCTTTCATCTTCTGCTAATTTCTCAGTCGATAATCCTTTCATGGACCATTTTAAATCAACATCAGATTTTATATCATTTTCAATATTGTGGTAGTTAATTTCAAAATTAACATCATAATTACCATTAGATAAACGGTAAGAAAATTCAAGATATTTTTCCTCGGAACCAGCATTTGCTCTAAAAACTAAAAGACTATCGTTATTTTTAACCAAATCAAAAAACAAATCACTTGTCTCCACTGGCACCACTTTCTCAGCATCTACTATAGTAAGACTCATTTGAGAAGTTTCTTTTTCAAAAAGAGAAATAGGTTTGTTTTCATCACTGAAAAAACTGTTGTAAGTCCTATACTTATATTGACCGTTTTCATCCAACTCCACCATTTCAGCATTTGTGATTCTTGCCCCTTTGGAAGAAAAAGAAAGCCTTATTTTATCGTTTTCTAGAAAATAATCTTTTTCCTCACCTTTAACTGAACCATAAAAAATTCCGTAATTCTCAATTAATTTCTCGTTTTCTTTTTGAGCTAAAAGTTTTTGAAAAATAATATTATCTGTAGAATCTATCTCTATTTCAACATCAGAATTAGTAGTGCTTTTAAATTCTGTTACTTCAGTGCTATTTCCATCAGAAATAACTTCATTTGATTGACTAACTGGGTTAGTAGGAATGGGCTGCTCGTTAGGCTGATTCAAAAACATGAAAGCCATAACTACGGCACCAATTAAAATTAAACCCGTTGTAGTATTTTTATCCATTAATAGAAATTTAGAGCACAAATATATTTTTTCTTAGTCAAAAAAGGGAAGAGAATAACAAATAATACAAAGAATTTATTTAATAAATTTAATAGTATAGTTAATAACTTTGTGAATAAAGGAGACAGCTCTTATTACTTAAATAAGGGAACATCAAATATTTTTGTTCAAATCTAATTCTAATAATGTTTGCAACTCTATTTGTAAAAAAAAGAATATCTCATAAGGTTTTAGCAAAGCAATTTGTACATAAAACGCTTCGTGCAGTGGATGAAACTTTTGAAGATTTTCTAGATGCAATTTACAATGATTCAGAATTAGAATACTATCCTCAATTAAATTACAAAGATCCTTCAGTTCTTATGCATATAATAATAGCTGGAAATATGAAGTTCTTTGAAAGAATACTTTCTAGCCATGAAGAAAATGCAGTTTGCAATTCTATTATTAAGGAAATGAGTCTGGTTTTTGAGATAGATTTTAATGAAATGAAGGAGAAATTAGAAAATTACAGCTCCTTTATTTCCAGAGTAAATCACCCATCTAAAAATATATTATACGGCATGTCTAAATCTGTATTTTTTAAGTTTAAACTAGGAAAATACCAAGATGATTATTTTGCACAATTGAATACCCCTAATCCTATTTTCTTGAAAAAAATTGATTCCTTAATTGAGCATTACATTTGGGATTGGAAATCGATTTTTGAAAAATGTAAAATAACTTACTAACTAGTTTAGTGCAAAATTCTTAATAGCCATTTCTTTTATATCATTGCCTATTGCTAAACAAGCAGTTGCTGCAGGCGAAGGTGCGTTTAAAACATGAATACTATTGGAAGTATATTCTATTCTAAAATCATCTTTGGTATCTCCATTTTGACTTAACAACAAAGCTCTTACTCCTGCTCTACCAGGTTTAATATCATCCATGGTTAACGATGGAATTAATTTCTGTAAAGTTTTTAAAAATAGTTTTTTAGAGAAAGCTCTTCTATACTCATTAATACCATAAGAGGCATTTTTAAAGAAAAGTTGCCAAGTTCCTCTGTAAGTTAAGGCGTCAAGTGAGTCATTTAGACTAAAATCAGTTTTATTGTAACCTTCTCTTTTAAAACTAAAAACTGCATTTGGACCACATTCAACATCCCCATTCACCATTCTTGTGAAATGAACACCTAGAAAAGGAAAAGCAGGGTCAGGAACAGGATATATAAGATTATTTACTTTGTTTTTTGCATGGTCTTCAAGTTCGTAATAATCCCCTCTAAATCCAACTATTCTCTCCTTAAGTGGTATATCATCGCTCTTGGCTAGTCTATCTGCCTGAAGCCCACCACAAACTATTAGGTACTTTGATTTTATAGTCTTATTCTGTGTTTTAATTATCTTTAAATCTGCTTGGTTTTCAATAGATTTTACTTCCTGAGAAAGCAAGACTTCACTATTCTCATTCCATCCACGAGCAACATCTACCATTTTTTTTGTTGCCAACACATAATCAATTATTCCAGTACAAGGAACCCAAATTCCTGCAATTCCATTTACTTCTGGTTCAATATCCTTTATTTGATTGGCATTAATTTTTTCAATCCCTTCCGTATTATTTTCCAAACCATTTTTATAAATCTTATCTAAAAACTTAAATTCTTTTTCATGAGTAGCAACTACAACCTTTCCACAAACATCGTGGGTGACCTTATACTCCTTTGAGAATTTAACCAACTCATGTCTTCCCAAAACACAATTCCTAGCTTTATTAGATCCTGGAGTGTAATACAATCCTGAATGAATGACCCCAGAATTACTTCCAGACTGGTGTTTTGCTAACTGATCTTCTTTTTCAATAAGAACTAGATTCTTGTTAGGAAAATTCTGTTGTAATTTGTAAAAAGTTGCCGCACCAACAATTCCACCACCAACAATAGCTATGTCGAATATTTTATCCATAGCTTTCTATAGAAATCTCTTCTTTTGGAACTTGAAAAAGTAGTAGCAAACCAACTATAAAAAAAACTACCAATGCTACGATTGAATTTCTCATGCTACCAGTAACCTGTTCTATGAACCCATAAGAAAACATTCCTATTACAATACCCAATTTTTCAGAAATATCGTAAAAGGAGAAGAAAGAAGAAGTGTCTTTAGTTCCAGAGGGAATATATTTTGAGTAAGTACTTCTTGATAAAGACTGTATACCACCCATTACCAAACCAACAAAACCTGAAATAAGGTAAAAATGAATGGGTTCATAAACTAGTAAGGCGCTTAAACACAACAAAATCCAAATGAATACTACCAATTTCAATGCAAATAAATTCCCTTTAAACTTTGAGATTTTGGAAAGTAAAATAGCTCCTGGTATTGCAATTAATTGTATAAGTAAAACACCTATAATCAAGCCCATCTTGGCATTAGCACCTTCCCCCCAATTTACTTCTTTGGTGCCAAAGTATACAGCAACCAACATTATGGTTTGTACTGCCATACTGTAAACAAAAAAAGAGTAAATAAACCTTTTAAGTCTCTTAGTTTTCATAATATACAACCTTACCTTGTTCAGCTCCAAAATCCCTTTTTGATAAGTGGATTTGTCCTTAATTCTAATTTTCTTACCCCTGGGAAGATTTTTGAAAGTAATTTGAGAAAAACAAAACCACCACAAACCAGTTAGTGCGAAACATAATCTTGTATAAAAAGCACGATCACTTTCTTGAGCGTTAAAAATTAAGACCAAACAAAGTACTAGTAAAATAACACTACCAAAATAACCCATAGAAAAACCACGGGCAGACAAACTATCGTGGTCTTTTTTTTCTGCTATTTCAGGTAGAAAGGCATTGTAAAAAACCAAACTACTCCAAAAACCTATTCCAGCCATCACAAACAACAACATACTTATTTCCAGGTGGTTTTTATCAAAGAAGGAAAGAAGCACGCAACAAAAAGAACCTAAATAACAAAAGAATTGCATGAAAGATCTTTTGTTACCGGTAGAATCTGCAATTCCTGATAAGACAGGAAGAATTAGAACTAATAATAGAAAATAGCAGGAGCTTAATATAGTAATTAGAGCAGTGTTGATAAACTCAAATCCAAAGAAAATAACTTTTTCATCTACATAGCCCTCGTAAAAAACTGGAAAAATTGCACTGGAAATTACCAAAGGATATACCGAATTTGCCCAATCGTAAAAAGTCCAGGCTTTTTGAATTTTCTTATTAGATTTTAGCATTAAATTATTTGATTATAATAAACTCAACCCTTCTATTTTTGGCCATACTAAACATAGAAGCTCCCTTGGAAGCAGGTTGGTCAGAACCTAAATCCTCAGCAGTAATTCTATCTAAAGAAATTCCATTTTTTAATAAAAAATCCTTTACTGATTTTGATCTGTAATTACCTAAATTCTTTAAAATTTTGTTTTCTGGATCATCATTTATCGCTTTTTTTTCTAAATTATCAATATGTCCGTTTAACTGTAATTTCAAATCTGGATTATTTTTTAAAATATCTATTACATTATTTAAATTGTTATCAAACATAGGGTCTACAGAATAACTCTCTACGTCAAAATATATTGAATACTTTTTAAGTTTTACATCAATTGGTAATTTTTCGTCCACCTGGACATCAAGATGGTATATAATGGATTCTCTTTTCTTTTTTTGTCCTTTGTTACAGTCGCATAAATCAGGATCTTCTACTAAAACAAGCTCAACATTATCTATATAATAATATGCGTTAGGAGATTGAATCCCAGGAAAATCATCAGACTTAGTAAGTTTTTCATATTCGGTATCCTTATTATTAAAAAAATTACCTATTGTGATATACTTTTCTTTTCCATCTGCTTGGTAAACCCCGCAAACAGTTTCCCACTTATATCTTGACTTGTATATTTTACTTTTTTCATTGGTTACCACAGCAGATAATTCTGCTTTATCATTGAAAATAATATCGCCTTTTTTATCTAGAGTAACTGGCTCTTCACTAATGTAAGCTCCTATATTGTCGATTGCGTATTTACTTAAATCTGATAAACTCACTTGGATATTTACGCAGTAGTTAAGTCCACTAGCAAGTGGTTTAATAAGCATAGATTGAATGTATGTTCTAGGTTTTTGGTTATTGTAACTATAAGTTAATATTCCAGCATAATTTTCCCCTTCTTTAGGAAATTCCTTTCCATAAATATTTTCAGGTGTGCCAATATCTCCAGGAATACTACTTGAAAAAAGATCTGCATTTAAGGAGGTAGGAGAATACCAATCTTTGGCAACATTAATTTGGTTTAATTTTTTAAGCTTTCCATCTATACTTTCAAAACTTGGATTAAGAACCAAATTATTATCTTCTTGTGTTTTATAAGAATTTAATGACAATAATAGGAACAAGGTATAAACTAATTTAATTCTCATTTTTAGTTGTTTGATTTAACACTTTCTATAAAACATTTAACTTTCTCTGGATCTGTATCTGGATATACTCCATGCCCCAAGTTAGCAATATGTCTATTGCCAGCAAAGTTATTAAGCATTTCTTTGGTCTTTTTCTCTATAAGTTTAAAATCTCCATACAAAACACAAGGATCTAAATTCCCTTGTAAAGTCTTTGTATTAGCAAATAAATTAATTGCTTGACCAATATCCATAGTCCAGTCTAAACCAATTGTATTACAATTTAAATTTTTCATGCTTTGAAGAGCAAAAAAAGCTCCTTTACTGAAAACAGTAAGAGGAACATCATTAATAGCATCACATATTCTATGGACATATTTCATGCCAAATTCGTTGTAATATTCTGGAGATAATATCCCTGCCCAAGAATCAAAAATTTGCAATAAATCTGCTCCTGCATTAATTTGCAATTTCAAATATTCAATGGTAGTAATCGTAATTTTATCCAAAAGTAAATGGGCTAGTTCTGGCTCTCTATACAAAAAACTCTTTGCTTTACTAAATGTTTTAGAACCTTGACCTTCTATCATGTAGGCAAATATTGTCCATGGAGCACCAGCAAAACCTATTAATGGAACACGTTGAGAAAGTTCATTTTTAGTGATTTTTATTGCTTCAAAAACATATGATAAGTGGTCTTGTAAATTAGAGGTGTTTAAAGCATCAATATTGGCTTTACTTTCAATAGTTTTTGGAAAGTAAGGCCCTTTTTTTTCTATCATTTCATAGGAAAGCCCCATGGCTTCTGGAATTACCAAAATATCTGAAAAAATAATTGCTGCATCAACTCCTAGAATATCTACTGGTTGAATTGTAACCTCTGCAGCCAAATCCGGGGTTTCTACCAATTCTTTAAACCCACTTAATGAATTTCTTATTTTTCTATACTCAGGAAGAATTCTACCTGCTTGTCTCATCAACCAAACTGGGGTTCTTTCAATATTTTTACCATTTGCAGCTCTAAGTATAAGATCATTCTTTAAATTCATGGTGTAAATGTATAAAAGACTCTCATTAAAAAATATATTGTGTAAAACAAGTTCAATAAATCTTATTGTTTTTTGTTGCTTTTTCTTGAGCTTCCAAAATAACTGGTCCCAAACCAATGTAACAAATAATTATTCTAACGATACTATTGTAGTAGTAATTACTAATGAAAATAAAGAATTAAGAGGTTTATTAATAAGTGAAGATTATAATTCATTAACTGTTCAAATTGCCAATGAGAATAAAAAGTTTAATAAAAATGAAATTAAATCCTACAGGTTTATTACAAGAAATCAGATAAAATCTATAAAAGAATTTAAAAACCCAAACCCTATATATACTAAGTATTGTTATTTTCCATCTGCTTATATAACAGAGAGGGGGAATGTAAATACAAACTCCCATTACTTTTTAACAAGTAATTCAAAAATAGGAGTTCACGAAAATTTTGAAATTTCAGTTGGAAATATATTTATATATAATGTGTTTTCTTCACTTACCTATTCAAAAAAAATAAACAATTCCTTCACTACTGGAATATCTCTTATTGGCAGTATAAATCTACTAACTAACTTAAATGGAATTAATGAATTTAATAGTTGGGGTTTTTTACCAAGAATCACTTATGGAGATAGTTTTCAAAACACAACAATTGGAATGATAGGATATCACCTTCCATTTTTAGAGGAGTTTTATTACGGAGGATATTTGGCAAGTCAAAAGAAACTAGCAGAAAGATTTACTCTAGCAGGTGAAATAGTTGGAATCACAGTAGATGGAATTCAAATAGGATTAATTAATAATATTATAATAAATTTTGCTAGAAATTTTAGAGAAAACTGGAGTTTCGGAATCACAGTTATAAATATGGAAGCAATTAATAATGCTTTAGGAATTGACGCAATTGTAGTTCCATATATAGGACTGCAAAAAAAGTTCTAGTTATTTAGAAAGTAGAACATAGCCTTTCAAACTCTTTTCCTCTCCAGATTGGCTGTCTACTAAATCTATCTTCCATATATATGCATCTGATGATAATGCATTGTTTTGGTACGTACCATCCCATTTCTCATTGAAATTATTCGTGCTAA